>Ga0180301_10000261_pt1 | contig 40176 bp, 47 predicted proteins | sample GuaBasSediGuay16_FD_121797 | JGI IMG/M metagenome (GOLD analysis project Ga0180301, IMG submission 121797) | Subseafloor sediment microbial communities from Guaymas Basin, Gulf of California, Mexico - Guay16, Core 4569-2, 12-15 cm | ecosystem: Environmental > Aquatic > Marine > Hydrothermal... | reverse complement strand
TACAAAAAGCTTTACAAATCTAAACCAGTATTAAAGGTCTAGGTAAACTTAATAAAATAGTGAAAAGAATAGATATTAGCCCCGGTAGCTCAGGTGGTAGAGCACCGCCTTGGTATGCGAGGACAATTGAGTCTACCTTGCCCAGCGAGGCGGGGGTCGCGGGTTCGAGTCCCGCCCGGGGCTTTAGGCAATACTCTGCTCTAATGATATTTTCCTATGTTTAATATTTGACGTTGTGGAGTAGGAGATTCTTCTACTAAATATACAGTATACCCCGCCTTTATTAAACGATCAGCGAAAAATACGCTAGTATATACTTTATTTTCTTTAACTTCTAATAATGATTTTGGAATTATTTGTTGGAGTTTTTCTGGATTTTTTGTGACAACTTTCAAATATCTCAATAATCCTTCGTCTGTTACTTGTTGATAATTTTTGGCTATCGCCACAGCTTTTCTGTATAATCTAAGACTTGTTTGATAACGATCTTTAACTACCGCTGGACAAAAGTGTATGTTTAAATCGAGATGATGTGCCGCCCATTCAAGAACTCTAATCGCTGTTTCTCTGCTTCCTTTAGCCGTTATATAGTCGTCATTCATGCGATAGCCTCTTTGTAGAAGAGCTAACGCGTTCGTCTCGCTGAATTCAAGTTCGTTTATATTTAGAAAATGGGCCCCAATATCAGCAAGGTACTCTGCAAAAATTTTGATTTCTTCTACAGAACCCGGTAGCGCTGGTATTTCAGCTCCTACTTCCATGTTTGATTCTTTCAGCGCTAACTCTATTTTCCTCCAGTTTCTAGGTTTAGGGTGTATTCTGAGTTCATCCAGTCCGCTTTTCTCAAGTTTAGATAAAATCGTCTTAGTTAATGTGATACCAGTTGTATATAGGTGAATATGCATATCGGGAAAGTAGTCTTTTAAGACCCTTATGGTAAAAAGCGTCCTGTCTAGCTTAACGAGTGGATCTCCGCCAGTTATACCCACTCCTAGAGAATCGGATTTCAAAATTTCGCTTATCAATATTTTTTCGTTAAGCTCAGTTACTTCTTTCTCGTTAATAATAAACACGTCTCTTCTTCTCTCCTTACTTAAGGGACAGTAGAAACATTTACGAGGACATAGCCCAGTTACGAAAATTATGCTTTTTCTACCTCGTTGACATAGCTCACATCCCTTAGGTAGTTTGCCTACGACTATGCTTCCTGTAGGCAAATTCTTTATAGTAGACATGGCCTGTCAGGAACGTTTAAAAAGGAGTGCGCAAGTATCTAGTTGAGGGATATCTATGCCTAAGGCTAAGAAGAAGAAAGAAAGAACTCCGGCTACAATGTCAGCTGCAGGTTTGATGTCCTTTTTCGAAGAAGAAATCGAAGGAATAGAGATTAAGCCGGAAATAGTCATAATTTCAGCAATAGCATTAATGACTATAGTTATTATGGCGCATTTAGGTCTTTTCGCTTTCTAGCAGCTTTTTTTATAGCTTCAACTATCTCCTTTAGAACGTTATAGACTCTACTTGTTTCCTCTATAATAGTCCCAGTAACTATAATATCAGCGCCCGCCTTTACCGCTAATTCCGCTAGTTTTCCGCTTCTTATCCCTCCACCCACTACTATTGGTATTTTAACCATTTTTCTTACATAGCCGATGACTTCGGGGGGTACAGGCTTACCTCCAGACCCGCCTTCTAAATACACGAATCTAAAACCCAAATACTGAGCCGCAAGCGCAAAAGCAGCTGCAACTTCGGCTTGTTCAAAAGGTATTGGTCTCGTATTGCTGACATATCCTACAGCACCTCCGCTTCCGAGAATTAGATATGCAAGTGGAATAGGTTCTAATCCATAGCGTTTAACTATAGGTGCTGCCTGCATTTGTCCTCCTATTATGAAGTATGGGTTTACCGAGTTTAAAACTGAAAGAAACCAAACTGCATCAGCGTACCTGCTTAGTTCTCCTATGCTGCCGGGGAAAAGTATAACCGGCAGGTCAGCATTCTCCTTTATCCCTAAAACAGTTTTATCAACCATTTGCTCAGAAACTCCTATACTGCCTCCCACCATTACTGCGAAGGTTCCCGCTTTTTCTGCTTCTGCCGCTATTTCAGCTGCTCTTTCAGGTGAAGTTACTTCTGGGTCTATTAGGACCATGTGGAGCGCTCCATCTTCAGCTAATCCATCTCTAATCATTTTTTCTACTTTCCCCTTGTAGTCCTTTTTCATACCGATATCCCCATTTCCTCGACAAACGCGTCTACGAATTTTCCATAGTAGTCAACTGGTTGGTAGATCTCTTGATACTCGAATGTGTATCTAAGCTTGCAAGCTCCACAGGTTACGGCGACCACGCCGTTTTTTCTATCTATGCTTACGGAGACCGCCGTAACTCCGCAACGTGGACATTGGAAGACGGATGGTATTTTCTTTTTAGGTCTTAACCTAATTTTCCTTCTGCTTTTTCTACGCCCCATCTCTGTAAATACCTCCTATGAGTATATCTGTAAAATCGCCCATTGGCTATATAATTATTATCCTTCTTCCCAGATAGAAAAGGCTACACCTATCCTGTTATTTCCCTCTCCTTCATATAGAAAGCATTTAAATTTAAAGTCTTTCCCTAGAATATCCTTTTTCATATAGGATACGATCTTGTCCAATACTCCGGATTTTAAATAATCTAACGCTTCTTTCTCGCTCATACCTAGTAGTTTTTCAATCACATCCATGCTACTGCTGTAAATTCTAGCTTGTCCAGTTCCGTCATCTACCAGCATAGAGCAAAACGGTACTATTTTTTCTTTTTTTGCAGTTTTTATCGATCTGAAATTGAAGTCTAGCGAGATAACAGCTCCATTCAAAATACATGCACCTATACTTTCCACTATGTATTTCTCAGGCATAGACATACTAGATAAGATATCATTCGAATTCACAATCCTTATACGACCACAACGACTTATCTTCACTATTCTACTCCTCCTACCCTTTACCACATCAACTCCTTCAAGCTGAACTTTAACTCCTAAGTCTAGATCGGTAATACTGTGAAAAACATTATCGCTAGTTAGAAGTATTGATAAAAATTTTTTGTTATCTCCTAGTATCATTTTAGGGAGTTTTGTAGGATTTACAGCTAGGTAATATCCTTGAAAGACTAAGTCTCGTGCTTCTTCAATATTTGTCGATGAAGGAGTATAAATTGGATAATTGATAGGAGGGATATTAGCCTGACAAGGTTTAAATACTGCTCTAGTTTGGTTAGTATAATATTCTACAAAATCCTGAGTTTCATACTTCTTTTTTAAACCACAGATATAATAACATTTTTCTCTTAAATCATCTTCTAGCCCTCCCCAAATCAACACTCTAACTCTGCGTCCTTTAAAATCGATCCCTCGTATGCATGCAAAATCAGGCAATCGAACTATACTTTTAATCTCTAAGAGCGCGCATTCCAACTCGTAATTCTCTAGAAAATACTCTAGCGGCGGAGCTTCTCCTTCAACTAAAGAAATTTTCCCATTCTCTCCCAAGTAAAGCTCTATCCTACCTCTATACTCTCTAGTATAGCCTCGGGATATCCGGATCACATCTCCTATTCTTAAATTTTTCACCTGTTCTACCTGCTCATCCCACAACACTAAGTTTATAATACCAGTGGCGTCGCCTATCCCAATTCGAAGACATCTACGCATTCTTCCATTTCTTGAAAAAGTAATCTCTCTATCTATTTTGATAACTCTAGCAACTAAATTGACATTACGCAATCCAGATATTAAGTCGCGGATTTTAAGCTTAGATACCTTTAGGCTTTTCTCCTCTTTAGGAAGAGATATGCCTAGTTCTTTCGCCACCATCAGAGCTATCACATACTCATCTACAAGTTCCCCTAATTCTTCCGCCTTTTTCTTTATCATTTCCTTCACATCGCTTACTTTAAGTGACGGCTTCTTTGTTATAATAAGTGAAATTACATCGTTGACGTTCTCCATAGGCAGTTCTGACCTAATACTATTACCCTTACTTATTTAAGTAGTCAACATTTTTGAAAATATCTTCTTTAGAAAATTTAACTTTTCTTTATCGCTCATTCTCTTCTCAATATACAAGCCTTTTTCCCCTGCAAGCTCTCTAGCTCTGATGTGATAACAATACTCAGAAACTCTTCGGAGTATTACATTCATTGTAAATCCTTTGCAAGAACAATAGAGTCCTGGAATTACAAGGTAGAGATTTTTAAACTTATGTCCATAGACTAACCAGAAGATTTGTCCACTAGGCTCGAAAACTACTTTTATAACACGCTTTTCAGCTACCGCTTTTAGAGCTTCTTTCTCAATTCTTTCCATTATAACCACTCTAGAAGTGGAAGATTAGTTCTGAACCATTCTCCGGGAAGTAGACAGGCAAGTTCAGTTCTTCTCTACAATATTTAATGAAATTCTCTCCTTCTTCTCCACTATGAACTACAACTACATGGGCATGACTCGGCAATTCTTTTGCTACTTCTCGTAAACCTTTTCTGCTCACATGCGAGGAAAAATCAAACCATTCAATCCTAGCTTTAACTTTGTTCAAACCTTTTTTAGTGGCAAAAACTCCCTCTTCGATCGTCTTACGGCCCGGAGTGCCTTCTATTAAATAGCTTACAAAGAAAACAGCATGCTTAGGCTCATCTAAAATTTTCTCCATATAGAATACTGATGCTCCTCCTTTAAGCATGCCTGCGGGGGAAATAATCACACTCGGCTTTTTTAACGCTTTTTTACGCATACGCCATCCAGTCACTATCTTTACTCTATTGTAAGCTTTTTCGTAGAGTTTAGGGTCTCTTAGTAGATCTTTGTAGTAGAGTAGTAAATCTGCCACTACTCTCGCCATACCATCTAAGTATACAGGGTACTCTACATCATGTTTAGCCAGTACGCACATAATTTCTTGAGCCCGTCCTACAGAGAATGCTGGTATTAAGACATTACCTCCTCCCTCTAGTACTTCATTTATTTTCCCTATGAACTCCTTCTCTACCTTTTCTCTTGAGGGGTGATCGAATGCTGCATAGGTTGCCTCTGTTATCAAGATATCGACTTTTCTTGCTATATTTTTATCAAAACCGGATAAGAGACAAGTTTCAGTGGTGTTGTAGTCACCCGTATAGAGCACCGTTAAATCGTCGACCCTTACCTTAAACATGCAACTACCGGGTATATGTCCAGATTCGATTATTTCTATTTCACAATCTCCAACTGTTATCTTCTCGCCGTATTTCACGAATTTCGAGTAATGCATCATGTTCTTTAACTCGATAGCCTCATATGGAACATAGAACTTGGAGATTTTAAGAAAATCCATGATAAGAATTTGAGAGAGTTCCAGAGTAAGCGGCGTGGTATACAGTGGTTTTGTCTCGCTTACATACAATAGCGGCACGGCGCCTGAATGATCTAGATGTGCATGAGTTAATAATATTCCATCAAGTTCTCTTGGAGCCACGTGGAGAGGAAAACTGGGTTCCTCGCTTCCTAAGGCAACGCCGTAGTCTAACAATAGCTTTGTATCCCCATACTCTAGTAATATTCCAGACCTGCCAACTTCTCTTCCAGACCCTAATATCTTAAGCTTAACCTCTTTTTTCTTTTTCCTCCTCAACATATCACCATCCTATTCTAAGGAAAATGCCACAATTCTACTAGGTATTTTATTTCCGTTCCCTTCCAACCTATCAGTCTTCGTGGTTTAGAGAGATGTCTATAAGCTAAAGGAGAGGGCAAATAGAGCCCTGGCTCTAGGATTCTGCCTTTTATCACGATTTCTTTTTCTGCTTTTTTAGTTTTAAAACCACATTTAGGGCATTTATAACCTTTTTTCCTTCCAGCAGATTTCATTCGATGCCTACAATTCGGACAAATAGGATTATACATTTTCTCAACTTTTACAGTTTTTACTACATTTAATATTTCAACATTCAGTGTTAAACCATGTTTACTACTTGCAGGTCTTACACCCCCTCCCATTATAACTTCATCTCCTGGTTTTAAAAGCCTAGCTACTTTGTTTAAAAAACCTGTTTCTCTGTAGAATAGACAATCTATCTCTCCGGTTTCATCCTTAACTCTGACTTTTACATGTCCTCCTTTTAAAATTAAAGGATCTGACGAGATAACTCCTGAAATAGTACAAGAGTCATAGGGTTTTATAGCGGATATTTTCAAAACCCTCTTTAGATGAACTCCTGTTCCCTGATTAGTTTTATAGATAATCCACCTCTCTAAATCTTTACATCCTCTAGCTAGTAAAACTCTAATTTCGTTTAGAATTAACGGATTGACGCTTCTAATGCCTATAAGAACCGGGTCAGGGCCATGAGGTATTGCGAGTATTCGTTTACTAGAAAAATCGAAATTCGCAAAGACATAATCTCTATATCTTCTATCGATATCCATTACTAACTTTTCATTAATAATTCTCCTGCCTCGCTTAGAAGGATTCCTATACATCAATAGTTCGAACGTATACTCCTCTAAAGGCACGGCTCCTATAGCCGCTAACGCCCCTATAAGCCCTCGTTTACCGCTCTCTAGAGCATAGTATTCTATTCCCAATTTATCTACGAGTCTTTCAGCGTAACTTAGGGTAACCATGCTCGTTAAAGCTTTCTCATAAAATCGCCTTAACTCAGCATTTTCTCTTTTAGAGAAAACTATGACTGGCTCAGGTTTCCTCTTACCTTTTATAAGCGCCTTTTTTATGATATCCGTTATTATCTCCTTAAGATTTTCATAGTAGTATTCCGGTACTTCTAAATGAAAAGCTACCGCGCCATTTCCTCTAGTCTTAAAGGGTATATTGGGGTTAAGCCTGATTAAAAATGGATAATCTAAAAAAGTAATATCCTCGATCTTGCTGAGCGCTTCAACTATAAGAGCCCCAGCATAGGTTGTACACATACCGTAGGGGGAATCTACGTCGTCTATACCTATTAGCAATTGCATTTATTTAGAAAATCCCTCTACTACGATCATAGTTAATGTGGACCTGACTTTTCCAAATCTTCTAATTTTTGAAGTTATGATATCACGCAGTTGATCTATCTCCTTGACCGATATTTTCACTATTATATCGTAAACTCCATAGACTATATAAGCCTCTATGACTTCCGGTATCGTTTTAAGATGTTCTAAAACCTCTTTTTCAGCTCCTATCTCTGTGCTTATTAGAACGTAAGCTAGTTTCAAATGACCACCAACAGTAAATATTTGCTATCATCAAAATAAATCTTAGCACTAAATAGGGTTAGCCGGCGGTAACCCACCTTCTGTTTTAGGCGGGATCAATCTAAGAGCCCACCCGGGTCTCCCTATGGAACTCATTGACCCTGTTTGGCTCTAACCCGCGGGGCGGCCGTTCCATCCACTCCTATACCCTCGTCAACGGGTTAACTCCCGCCCTATTGCTAGAGCGGTTCTCCGCCTCCTCCTCACTGGGTATAGGGGGTCTCGTTTCTGGTCCGTTGCCTGGGGTTTCCCCCAGCGCCTCACGGCGCCGCGGGTCCATAGAGGTGGTGGAGTTTCCTCAGGCCACCCGTCGCCGAGGTAGCCCGACGCCCGCCCGCCGGCTAACCCTGATTTAACTAATACATCAACGTTCTTAAATCTATCCTATTAAGAGAGGCTAGAAGTATAGTGCGGGGGCCGGGATTCGAACCCGGGCAGGCCTTCGCCAACGGATTTCAAATCTCGGCCCTGTTGCTCGAGATCTTAAGTCCGCCCCCTTTGACCTGGCTCGGGCACCCCCGCTCTGGATTACTATAAAAGTCTCTATTTATTTAAATTTTTAGCGAGAAAATAAAGATTGAGGTTGATATAAAAAATCTGTTTTAGTATTCTTCTTCGTAATAATCTTTGAAAACCCTAGATCCTCGCTTAGGTTTTCTACTCCGTATTTTATGTGGCCATCCAAGATCCTCGTCTTCGTGCACAATTCCCAGCAACTTCTCCATGGAAATGCGGCGTTCTACCGATGCTACAAGCTCTCTAGTACGCATTACCACGTCCGGATTCACTGATATACTATCAATACCATGCCTAACCAAGAACTCTGTAAACTCCGGATATACACTGGGAGCCTGACCGCAGATTGAAACTGTACGATAGCCATAAGGCGAATTATGAGCTTTCTCAATTAGCATAGCTATAGCCGTTCTCACCGCAGGATCCCTTTCATCAAAGTAGCGCGGATCTATCTTAGGCAGTATAGCGCTATCTCTATCAGTACCTAAGGTTAACTGAGTTAAATCGTTGCTTCCTATGCTGAAACCATCGAAGTACCGAGAGAATTCTTCTGCCAGAAATACTACGCTAGGAACTTCGGCCATCGCCCATATTTTGAAATCTCTCCCACTCTCTAAGCCCTCCTGCTCTAGTAACTTTATAAAACTTTCAGCTTCCCATAAAGTCCTCACAAAAGGCGCCATTACCCAGACATTAGTCAGTCCCATTTCATCTCTAACCTTCTTTATCGCCTCAATCTCCAGAATAAAGGCCTTCTCGTATTGCGGACTTATATATCTGGATACACCCCTCCATCCCAGCATTGGATTATCTTCATGAGGCTCATACTTCTCTCCACCTTTCAACTGCCTATACTCGTTAGTCTTGAAATCGCTAAACCTCACCACCACTGGCCGCGGATAAATTTCACGTGCTACCATAGCTATACCTTCGGCCATTTTATCAACCAATACATTTCCTCTACCCGTCTCCAGCAAGTACAGCGGGTGCTCTCCAACATAGCTAGCCATTATAAATTCTACTCTCATCAATCCTATACCGTCAAACGGCAAGTTCTTATAATCCTTGATCTTCTCGGGAACTCCTAAGTTCATGTAAATCTTAGTGCCAGTAATCGGCTTCACCACAAGCTCAGCAACAACAGCTCTAGCCTCAACCTTTTCCTTCTCCTCCTCCAAAAGCTCCTCTACCTTACCCTCATACACTACACCAGACTTAGCATCAACCGTATAATCCTTACCAGTCACCATCTTCTGAGTAGCATCCCTAGTACCAACAATAGCTGGAATCCCCAACTCCCTACTCACAATCGCAGCATGCGCAGTCATACCACCTTCATCAGTAACAATCGCAGACGCAATCTTCATATACGGGACCCAATCAGGGTCCGTCATTTTAGTTACGAGGATGTCGCCTTCCTTCATTAGTTTCTTTGCGTCTTCTAGTGTTAGGCAGACTTTAGCTGTTCCGTAGGCTATGCCTGGGCTTGCGGCTAGTCCTTTGGTGACTATTTTGGCTTCGGTTATGCTTACGGCTTTGGCTTCTTCGGGTTTGGCTTCTTTGAGTGACCAGACGGTTTCGGGTCTTGCTTGTACTATGTAGACGTTTTGGGGGAATGGTAGGTCTTTGTCTACTGCGAATTCTATGTCCATGGGCATTCCGTAATGTTTTTCTATTAATACGGCTAGTTCGGCTAGTCTTTTGACTTCTTCTTTTGTTAGGCATGGCACTTTTCTTCTTTCTGGGGGTACTTCGGCATGAATAGTTTTACCTGTAACAGGGTCTCGTATGTATTCTACAGTTTTTTCTACAGTTCTCTCTTCAATGACTTCGAAAGTGTTTTTATCAACCACCCATTCGTCAGGTGTTACAGCTCCGCTGACTACTGCCTCGCCTAAACCCCAGTTCGCCTCTATCAAGATCTTATCCTTTTCCCCGGTAGCTGGATGTATAGTGAACATAACACCTGCAGCTTTGGCATTAACCATTTTCTGAACCGCTACGCTTATCAGCACTTTTTCATGTTCGAAGCCTTTTTGTTCCCTGTAGAATATGGCTCTGGGTGTGAATAAGCTACTCCAGCATTTTTGAACTTTTTCTACAACATCATCTTCGCCTTTTACATTAAGATAAGTTTCTTGTTGTCCTGCGAAACTGGCTCCGGGCAGATCTTCGGCCGTCGCGCTACTTCTTACTGCTACATATTCTTCGGTTTTACCTACACGTTTGGAGAGCTCTCGATAAGATTTCTTTATAGCCTCTTCTATATCCTTCGGCATCGGCGTTTTTTCTATAAGTTCTCTAATACGCCTACTGGCCTCCATATAGTCTTCCGGTTTAGCTGCAGTTGAGGGTACCTCCTCTTTTAATATTCTATAAATTTCGTCTTTTATTCCAGTTTCTTCTATGAAGCGTTTATAGGCGTATGCAGTGACAGCGAAGCCGGGAGGTACAGGTATTCCAGCTTTTAACATCTCGCCTAGGTTGGCGTTTTTTCCTCCGACAAGAGGGATATCGTCTTTCGTTAGTTCTTCAAACCAGAGTATTAATTTCTTGGCTTTGTCTTCCGACACTTACACCACCTTCGCTGTCAAGAAAGACTACATACTTAAAAATTTAGTGCTTTCATTTTTTGAAACAAATAATACTATTAGCCAATGTCAGCAAGCGATGAACATATAAGGGGCGAGACATTAGCAGACATAATAATAAGGAGAAAACGTGAGAATGTGCCCAGAAGGAGGAAGAAGAAGAAAAAGAGACGGAGAGAAGAGGAAGAAAAGGAAATTCCTCTTCCAGGCGGAGAGATAGTCTTAGGCGTTATAGAACAGTTACTTGGATATGATCGAGCACGAGTTAGATGCGCAGATGGATACACGCGATTGTGTAGAATACCTGGTAAAATGCGTAAGAGAGTATGGATGCGAGTAGGAGATATTGTTCTAGTAGCCCCCTGGGATTTTCAGAGAGATAAAAGAGGAGATATCGTATATAGATATACAAATACTGAAATTCAAAGACTTACAAGAGCTGGACAGTTAAAAGAGCTAGAAGAACTGCTTGAATGATTGTGTTCTTAAACTAATATTCAACAAGACTTTCAAAAAACTCTTTAGGATTGGAAACTTCTACTCCTAACCTTTTGAAATATCCAAAAATGGTTTTTATATCTCTAAATAAGAATTCCTTAGCATTCGGATGCTCTGCATGAACAGCTGAACCCCAATCTATTATTATGTATTCTCCATCTCTATGCATAATGTTATATTCGGAAAGATCTGCGTGAACCAATCTAGCTTCTCTATATAGCTTCACAATGTAACCTTTTATTACTTCAAATGCCTCATTTGGATCTTCTGGAGGATAATTCTTAATTAGCGGCGCTGGCACTCCTCTATGCCCGGGCATGTTAATAAACTCCATTACAAGCACGTTTTCCTCTCTATCTATCGGCTTGGGAACTCTAACTCCATGGCTATAGGCTAGTCTAAGATTTCTAAACTCTTTAGAACACCAAATCCTTATTATATGTCTCCGATCTTTTTTAATATTCCTAAACCTAGGGTCTCCATCTATGTACTTCATAATTCCTCTTCTAAATTCGGCAGTTGAAACGAGGAAGATCTTCACGGCTAAGTCTTTTCCATCCGGAGATTCGGCCCAGTATACACGTGCTTCTTTCCCAGCAGCGACCACGCCGTACATCTTTTTGATAACTCCTTTATTCATTAAGTTATATAACGCCATAAGTGTTTTAGCGTCGAAAACCTCCTCTACTGTTTCGAAAAGCTCGCTATCTTTTATCTTAACTAGCTTCGACTTGACTATCCTCTCGTATTCTAGTCTTTCTATTTCCTCTTCGAACTCCTCCCTCATATTATATATATCGGCGGGATTACTTATAAAGTGAATTGTGGTGACAGCATGGGCGTCAAAGGAAGACTTATAGTTCCAGTACCTAAAGAGAGACTCGGCGTTATAATAGGAAAGTCGGGAGCCACTCGCAGAAAGATAGAAGACTTATGCAATGTGAAGCTTTGGATAGATTCCGCGAATAATGAAGTGGTAATAATGCCGCGGAACGAAAAGACAACGATAGCTGATATGATGAAGGCCAAGAATATCCTACAGGCTATAGCTCTAGGCTTTAATTCTAAAACTGCATTTTCTCTATTAGACGAAATGGTCATTCTCGAATATATAGACTTGGGAGAAGTAGCCCGTAATAAAGCAGATTTAAAGAGAATTAAAGGAAGAATCATTGGAGAAGAGGGAAAAGCCAGACGGATGATCGAGGAATTAAGCGGGGCGAAACTGGTCATAGGAGAGAAACATGTAGGGATTATAGGAGATTACGAACAGGTAAGGATCGCCAGAGAGGCGGTTGAAATGCTGATAAGCGGGAGGCAACATAAAACTGTATACGATTTCCTTAGAAGACAGAGGCATGAATTAAAACGTAGACGTCTTGAATTATGGGAGAAATACCCGTTTTAAAACCTTAGAGAAAACTATAAAATTCTGGGATTATATCTCCTAATTGAGCGGGGGTGCCCGAGTCTGGTCAAAGGGGGCGGACTCAAGATCCGTTGGCGAAGGCCTGCCCGGGTTCGAATCCCGGCCCCCGCATCTATTCTCTGTTATTAAAATATCTTTATATTAAGATAGAATTCTACAATTTTTCGAATGGCTCGATGTAGACGCTAATATTTTTTACCTGTCTTGAATTGACAGTAGACGTAAAGCCTGCCGTATATTCTTTTAACTACATACGGCACAATAGTATTTTTTTCTAGTAGTTAAAAACTTGCTGCTGCATCTTCTTAATAGAATTTGTGCTATAAATTCAGATTTATTTATTTTTATTTATAAGAGTGAGTATAAATATTAAAATTCTCCAATTGATTCCAAGCTATTAACGCCGTTACTCATAATGTTATGTAGTTAAATTTTCACTCTTCTATCAAAACCTTATCAAAGATCGTTAGTATAAAACTTATTAGCGAAGCATATCAACACTTTTATGTGTCCTGGATAACTCTCAAAATTCATTGGCGAAGTACTTCTAGCTTCAAAGTTTTGCTGGTGATTTTATGCTCGTTTTCGTGGGATTAGGGCTTTATAATTGCGCAGATTTAACTTTACGTGGACTAGAAGTCTTAAGACACGCGGATAAAGTATACCTAGATACCTATACGAGTATAGTTCCCGGTTTCTCTATAGAAGTTTTAGAAAGCTTAATAGGGAAAAAGGTAGTGCCTGTGGATCGGAGTATTTTAGAAGGTAGGAAATTGATCAATATACTCGAAGAAGCAAGAGAGAAAAATGTTGCTCTTTTGGTTCCAGGAGATCCTTTTATCGCTACTACGCATATATCTATAAGATTGGAAGCCGAAAAACACGGCATTAAGACAGAGGTTGTTCATGCCCCCTCGGTGATTTCAAGCGCGATAAGCGCTACTGGACTTCAAGTATATAAATTTGGTAAAATAGTAACCCTTGTCTATCCTGACCCAGAAATAGGATTTTATCCAATTTCCTCTTACGAAGTTTTAAAGGATAATTTTAATCGTAAACTACATACGTTCTTCCTCCTCGATTTAAGAGAGGATCGGAAAATGACTATAGCGGACGCTGTCGACGTTCTCTTCCTTCTAGAAGAAAAAGTAGGCGATGGCATTATCTCCTCTGAAACACTGGGTATCGGGATGGCCAGAATAGGCAGTCCCGACTTAATATTAAAAGCTGGAACGTTAGAAGATTTGAAAAAGCACGATTTCGGTCCTCCTCCACATAGTTTAATTATTCCCGGTCTTCTACATCCAATGGAAGCTGAGGCTTTGTTACTTTTATGTAATGCGAATAAGGAGATGATTGAAAAATGGATGAAAAAGATAAAGTAAGGAAATATATTCGAAATGTAAGAATAGTCCTTTCTAAAATATACTCTAAAATAAAAAAGGAAAATAGGAGGATAGGCTATATCGTGGATTTAGCCGATAAGTACTGTCAAGATGCACGATACTATCTAGAAGAACGCAACGATGTTTTTACCAGTTTAGCGTGTATAGCATACAGCGAAGGATTACTAGACGCTCTCCGATTTCTGGACATTTTGGATTTTGAATGGCCCCGGGAAGCTTCTAAGGAGAAAAGAGTGCTAGTTGGAGGAGTTTTTGATATACTTCACCCTGGACACATATTTCTCTTGAAAAAAGCTAGGGAGAAAGGTAGGCTTATAGTGATAGTCGCGCGTGACGAAAACGTTAAAAAGATGAAAGGTAGACCTCCCGTAATTCCTGAGAAACAGAGATTAGCTATGGTAAAGAGCATTAGGTATGTTGACGAGGCATATCTTGGTGAGAAAGAATTTAGCGTGAAGAAAGTAATTGAAAAACACAGGCCAGATATCATAGTTCTCGGGCCAGACCAGGAAAATATAGCTAGTATTGTGAAAGAAGAAGCTGATAAGTATGGAATTGAAGTAGTGAAAATAGCTAGTAGAGTTAAAAACTTCCCTCTAACATCTTCTTCTCAGATAATTGAAAGAATACTAGACCTGTTTTAATGTCTTAATTTTTTGAGTAGCATATACATGTGCTTGACGTATAGGTTCTGGTAGTTTAACGCCTTTTTTAGTCGACCATAGCACTATGCGTACTGCCGTTCTTAGAGATATTTTATGGCCGATGCTAACGTATATTGGTTTTGCTCTTTGACAAGTTTTAACGGCGGCTCCTATAACCTCGCTGTTGTCTAATATCGGCGCCCATTTCCCCCTCCACTCTCCTACGCGTCCACATAACAACTTCTTAGCAATTCCTATCGAGGGTTTATCAATGACCAAGCCTAAGTGACAGGCGAAACCGGCTCTGTAGGGGTGTAAAAGCCCATTTCCATCAATCATGAGAACGTCAAAGCTGGTTCTTAATTTTTTCAACGCCGCATAAGCTGGGTAAACTTCTCTAAAAGCTAGCAGCGTCGGAATATATGGGAAGCGAGTATTTACGACCACTGCTGCACTATCGATGATTTTAAACTCTGGCATTTTAACGATTACTGCCGAGCCTACACTGATCTCCTCTCTATACGCCACATCTACTCCAGCTATTTTTTCTATTCTTTCGGGGAGGACATCGTGTTTAATTATATGCTCAGAAATTCTTCTCTGAGCATATCTAGCTTTTTCTATAGAAAAATTACTGGCAACCTTCATCGAGTATATCACTTGTCTAGCACCTTTAAAAGTTCGCGTGTTTTTTTAGCATAGAGTATATCATTCTGCGACGACTCCAAGATATATCTAATCCTATCGACTTTTCTCCGCAAGCCCGGCGTTAAAGCGTCTGGGAAGGAGAAACGAGACAACTCGCTATATATCTCCTCTATACAAGTGTAAAACTTCTCAGCTTTCTCGATATCATCCTCCAGCAGAAACTGGACCAGCTCTCTCCTAAACTCTCCAGCTACATCAGCTAAGCCGAGCAAAAAAGCCACATAGTCCTCTCTAGGCAGATCCGTTACAGTCTCCAGAGTCCCAGTTTTAACGTACTCATACAGTAACCAAGCCTCGTAATATTCCATGAGAGCTTCCTGAACAATGCCGCTATGGTACATGTCTGGGAAAGACTTGCACTTTACACGAAGTTCTTCCACAAGCAATCTGAGTTCAGAAAAGTCATCGTCTAGATTTTTTAGTTTTCTCCTATGAATCTTGTTCACGATATCTCTGCATTTTCTTATTATCTCACGTGAAGCTTTTATTAGCTCCTCTCGTACTCCATCCTTCTCCTTTAGGTATTCAATAATTTTATCAATGATTTCTTGCATGTTACCGTGTAATTCAAAACAGGTATTTAAGTATAGGTTGAAAACGTGAACGAAAAAGAAAGAAGAAAATGGTTATGGGTCGGCAAGATAGCCAGGAAGACTTTAGCCAGAGCTGTAGATTTAGTGCACGAAGGCATGCCGGTACTAGAGCTGGCGGAAAAACTTGAAGATTATATAAGGAATTATGCATCGCCAGCTTTTCCTGTCAACATATCCATAAATTATGTAGCGGCTCACTATTCCCCAGGGATAAACGACTCTACAGTAATACCGCCCGGGTCTATAGTTAAGGTCGATGTTGGCGTCCATAAAGATGGCTATATAGCGGATGCAGCGGTTTCAATATCTTTATCTTCAGAATATGAAGAACTTTTAAAAGCCTCCTTTGAAGCGTTGGTAAAAGCCGAGAAAACATTAATGGTTGGTGTGAAAACAGGTTCCATTGGTGCGGTGATAGAAGAAGTAATTCTCTCTTATGGCTTTAAACCTGTTAGAAACCTTACCGGTCATAAAATTTCCCGCTTTAATCTCCACGCTGGTAAATCTATACCGAATGCCCGGACAATGTTTAGTAGCAAGATCGAAAAAGATGAGGTCTACGCCATAGAGCCCTTTGCTACTGATGGAGCCGGATATGTAGTTGAGCTCAATAAAGGGTATATATACAGAATAATTTCGACTAGAAGAACTGGCGATAAACAACTGGATACTCTCCTAAGAGATATGTGGAGACGTTTTAGAAAGCTCCCGTTCTCCGAACGCTGGATTGCCAAATCTATAGGCGAGGAAAAAGCCAAAAATATGCTCTCCATTTTGCTGAAGAAGAAGATTATAATGATGTATCCCGTTCTCGTAGAGAAGAAAAGAGGATTAGTTTCTCAGTTTGAAGATACAGTAATTGTTACAGATAAAGGGGCCTTAGTGACCACACGTATATCTGAACTCGTGAAAGAAATATTATAAGAAACCTATACGGCTTATAATACCCACAAGGTGTAGGCTATGCAGAATATAGATGTTGTTGTAGTAGGAGCTGGTCCTGCAGCATTAATGTTTGCAAGAAGTGTAGCTAGTCGTGGTATTCGAGTTGTTATATTTGAAAAAGAGAAAACTTTAGCAGTTAAACCTTGCGGAGAAGGAATAAGCTCTAGAGTTTTAGAGACGGCTCAACTGCCCAGATACACAGAGTCCTTCTTCGTATACCATAAGATTAAAAAAGCCATAATTTATGCTCCCAACGGCACAGCAAAAGAAATAGCAGGTGAAGGAAAGACTCTAGGCTACATAGTAGATAAAAAATCCTTTCTGCAAGTCATGGCTAACTATGCTGTAGAAGCAGGAGCCGAGATACAGATAGGAGAAAAGGTAAGAAAGGTAGAGCCAAAATACGATGGATACCTGGTTTATACAGATAAACGATCTATTAAAACGCGAGTATTAGTAGGTGCTGATGGTTACTTGTCGTTGGTCGCTAAGCAAACAGGTTTGGAGAGAAGGGGAGAAAGGAAAGTTATTCCTTCGCTTCAATATGTAATGGTTAATGTGAAGCTTCATGACTCTGATGCCACTGAATTCTACTTAGGTTCAAAAGTGGCGCCGCTGGGTTATGCATGGGTATTTCCTAAGAGCGAGAATATAGCTAATGTAGGCATAGGAGTGCAGAAAGCGGCAGCTAGGGAATATCTGAATAAATTCGTTAGAGACCATCCAGAAATGTTCTCCAAATCTCAAATCGTCGAATTTAAAGGCGCAGCGGTTACTATAAGCGGTCAATTAAAAAGAATTGTCGATAATTACTTATTATTAATAGGCGAGGCCGCTGGGCAGGTTATCCCTCTGACTGGTGGAGGAATACATACCTCGATCGCTGGTGGCAAAATAGCTGGTGAAGTTGTCGTTGAAGCCTTTGATAAAGAAGACTTTTCTCGTCAATTCCTACAAAAATATCCGTTAATGTATAATGAATATTGGGGCAAGAGGATAAGAGATAGTTTAAAAGCTTTAAAAGTTATCGAAGGATTAAGCGATGAGGATCTGAATTTACTAGCCGAGGTACTGGATTCTAGGGATGTATTAGACCTGGCCAATGGGGAAAATATCAAAAGAGTTGCTTTTAAGCTTTTAAAACATCCTATTTTAAGCGTGAAAGTCGCTAAAGCATTATTGTCTTAGTTACTACTCTAATTTTTCAATATCTACGCCCAATTTTTTCAGCTTACCTCTCAATGTTTTAAGCTCGTGTTCCATTTTCAAGGCTTCTTCTTCTATAGATGGACGTCTAGCTCGCTTGGTTTTAATAGTTAATCTGCAAGTTCCATCAGGTAGCAATGCATGTTTGGAACAAAATGCGAACTGGCATTTATACCCTATACATTCGTCTCCTGTCCATGAGCAAAAGGCTATTAGGTCGATACCGTGTTTACGTATGCTTAATGCCCTTTTGGTGCAAATGAAAGCTCTAAAAGGACAAATAGGAGTACATTTAGATGCCATCGGAGCTCCCCGCTATTACAATTCCAGCATAGATGTCGCATAACTATCGAAGCAGGAGGTATATATTTCTTACTTGGTCAGGATCTGTTAAAATCTCTCTACATTGGAGCTACGTATAAATAGATTATAATTAAATTAAAATTCAAGGGGTTTAATATGCCTGTGAGGAGAGTAGAGTCGGGCATTCCTGGTTTAGATAAGATACTTCACGGAGGCATTCCTTACCGGAACGTGGTATTGTTATCTGGAGGCCCTGGTACTGGAAAAACTATATTCGGACAACAATATCTTTACCACGGATTAAAAAAGGGCGAAAATGGCGTTTTAGTAGCTTTAGAGGAGCATCCTGTGCAAATTAGGATAAACATGTCTCAGTTCGGGTGGGATATAAGACAGTATGAGGATCAGGGAAAATTTGCGATCGTAGATGCCTTCACTGGAGGCATAGGAGAGGCCGCAAAACGTGAGAGATATGTAGTAAGATCTATAGACGACGTACCTAGCTTTATAGACGTTGTAAGAGAAGCTATTAAAGATTTGGCGGCGGAGAGAGTAGTTATAGATTCTGTGACTACCTTATACATGACTAAGCCCGCTACCGCTAGAGCTGTTGTGATGAATTTGAAAAGAGTTTTAGCCGGCTTAGGTTGTACGTCAATCCTGGTTTCCCAGATCAGCGTTGGTGAGAGAGGATTTGGAGGACCTGGCGTGGAACATGCTGCAGATGGAATAATAAGACTTGATTTAGACGAGGTCGATGGAGAGCTTAGAAGGAGCCTGATAGTCTGGAAAATGAGAGGCACTAGTCACAGCATGAGACGGCACCCATTCGAGATAACGAATAAAGGCCTCGTGGTTTATCCAGATAAAGTACTTAAGATTTCGAGAGGAATATATAGGGAAGAGAGGGTGATTTAGACATGGAAGAAATACCATTGAAGCCTTTATCTAGAAGTGATATACATAAACTAGAAACTGCTCTAATAGTTGCCACTCTTTTGAGAAAAGATGTTTTAGAGAAAATTAGAGAAAGCACGGAGAGGATTACGTGGATAGATTCTCTAGCTGTAGCTGCTGCTGCCTTAGCTAGATCGAAAGCAGGAATGAGCGCTGCTAGTATAGCAGACGATATCGGTAGGAGCGAAGCCACTATAAGAAGACATTTAACCGGGAAAACTGAAGCTGGAAAATTGATCCTGGAGACTTATAATAAATTCATTAAAGAGGGCGTTAGGATAGAACTCCCAGAAACTCTGGCTCCAGAATGTGAGAAGTTACGTGAAGCTCTTGAAGAGGAGAAAAAGAAAAGTGCAGCGCTTGAAGAGAAATTGAAGGATATAAAGAGAAAATTAGAGGAACTCGTGAATATTATTTAGCAAGGAGTTTAGAGATGTTATCAGGAAGAGAGATTTTAAAACTCATAAAGGGAAAAAAACTACTAATAGACCCTTTTGACGAAAATATTGTAAGAGAAAATGGCGTCGATTTGAGAATAGGAGATGAAGTAGCAGTACTGCTTAATAATCCAAGCCCGTTAGATCCTGATAGGATAGGAGAATTGGATTTAAAAGAATACTTCAAGGTTTTAAAGATTGATGATAGTTTTATACTTCAACCCTATATGAAAGTCTTAGTAACTACGCTAGAGTACATCAAGATGCCAGATAACGTCGGTGGACTCGTTGAGCTACGTAGCACTTTTGCGAGACTGGGATTATCCATACCTCCAACCGTCATCGACGCTGGATTTGAAGGTCAGATAACATTAGAGGTTCATGGAGGCGCCTTTCCAGTAGTCTTAAAGAAAGGCATGCGCTTTGCCCATGTAGTCTTTATGGAAGTGAAAGGTGAACCTGTACCTTACAGAGGCAGGTATCAGAGACAAAAAGGAGTTACTTTACCTAAGTAAAGCAATGTTTTCAAATAATCTCGGAAAATACTTGTTGAGAGCCTTATACGATCTCTATCCACATTTAAAAGATAAGGTTTGGTCAAAGAACGTAAAAGATCCCTTTAGACTACTCGTAATTACAGTTCTCTCCCAAGTTACATCGTATAAAAACTTAATGCGTGCCGTCGAAAACTTAGATAAAACGATCGGGATATCTCCTGAAAAACTGGCCAAAGCCTCACTTGAGGATATCGAAAAAGCGATAAAGCCTGCCGGCCTCTATAAGCAAAGAGCTCAAAAAATAAAAACACTCGCACAGATGATAGTTAATAATTATGGGGGAGATTTATCCTTTCTCAAAAATCTAGACTCCGAAAGAGCGCGAGAATTACTTCTCGCGCTTCCAGGCGTAGGCGAGAAAACAGCAGATGTTTTACTATTGTTTTCTTTTAATAGAAGAGTTATGCCAGTTGATACTCATATAAGGAGAATTACTCGCAGACTAGGATTGGTAGGCGAAAAATCTAGCTATAGGGAAATCAGGAAAAAGTTAGAAGAAATATTTCCTCCAGAAGATCTAGCATTTGCTCATATTGCTTTGATAGAATTCGGTCGAAACATATGTCGTGCTAGAAAACCCTCATGTAATTCCTGCCCGCTAAGGAAAATTTGTCCGAGGATAGGTGTCAGCGACCAGAAACTCGATCACACGTCACGCGGGGAGTTCATTCATCATTCAAGTATACCTCGGAAATTACGAGTTTAAATATTTTTTCCATTCTAGATTCATACTGATGAGAATGCTTTAAATAATCCTAAATTACCGATTCTGTGAGGGGGACTATGGAGTATGAAGTTCCCGTATCAGTAGGTATATCAAGAAAAACTGCTTTAAGCATTGTAGGCGGATTTATAATACTCGTAGTGTTAGCCGTCGCTGCTCTTACAATGATCGCTACTGTAGACTTTGGCTATGTAGGTATAATACTTGACCCGGTTACTGGCAGTATATGGAGTGTTGGAGAAGGGCCGAAATATGTTTTGAAGCTTCCCTGGCAGATATTAGAGCAGATATATGTAGGACAAGAAACTCTCGATATGTGGTCTAGCGGTGGAAAAACGGGAGAATACCCGGCCATTAATGCCTTTACCAGTGATGGTTTAGAGGCTAGAGTCGATATTACGATACAATACCACGTAGACTCGGCTTATGCGGTCGATATTTTCAAAAGATATCCTAGAATGGATTGGGAGGACAGAACTCTGGCTCCTGTTTTAAGACAAATAGTGCGCGATATTATAGCAGATTATAAGGGAACCGATACTATACCGAAAAGAGATGAAATAGCCCAGAAAATAGCTGAACGATTTATCGAAAAGCTCCAAGAAATAGGACTTAACGGCATCGTTATAGATAATATAAATTTAAGAAATATAGATCTCCCAGAGCAATTTAAGAAAGCCTTAGAGGCGAAGTTGACAGCTGAACAGCAGAAGATACAAGCTGAATATGAGAGAGAACGGATAATAACACTGGCCAACGCGACTGCCATGGAACAGATATTAAAAGCTAAAGGAGAAGCAGAGGCTCAAATATTAAAAGCAGAAGCAGAAGCAAAGTCAAAGCTAATTATAGCGAACGCTACGAAGATACAGATACAGTTGATAACCGAGGCTTTCGGAGATCCTAAGTATGCCGTCGAATATTTCAAATATCTTTACCTAGCCGAAATGGCTAAAAGCGGTGCAGTAATAGTGATCGGAGAAGGAGGAGTTACACCTCTTCTATCCCTACCTTCCAAAAGTGGATAAAATCTAATATAAGCATCTCTAATGTTTTATATGGCGGTGGATGATTAATCAGAGTTACTATGAAACGTGAATTGAAGGCATTAGGATGACACCGCCATTCCTAACCGCTGCTATCAATCTTGCGAAAAAATATAATTTACATGTAGATAGCGTAATTTCTATTGCAGGCCTCTATGGTATAAGAGAAACAGAATATATTTTAAAAGCCCTCAAATCTCCCGGCAAAAGGTATTTTATACGCGTAAATACGCTTAAAGCTTCTAGGGAGGAAGTTCTCGCTGAGATGAAAGATTCAGGCTTCGAGGCTAAGCCATACTCCCTTCTAGAAGAAGCCATATACTTGCCTATTCGTGGTCCTTATCGAGTAAAGATCTATCCTAAAAAGGTAATAGCGGATAAAAAGGCGGCGGAAAGTGTATATTTAGGGGCTAACCTTTACGCTGTAGGCGTTTTAAAGATTATAGGAAAAGCCCACGAAGGAGATAGGGTTACCATAACAGATCCAACTGGTTTTCCTGTTGGCGAAGGAGTATTGGCTATGGATCCGGATAGAATATTTTCAAAAAGAAGAGGACTAGCCGTAAAAACTGTTAGATCGGTTTTTGATGTACCCAGTATAAGAGAATTAGATTTATACAAGCGAGGATGGGTTTACGATCAGAGCTTGCCAGCAATTATTTCTGTTAGAAATTTAAGTCTAAAGCCTGGATTTAAAGTTATAGACCTATGTGCCGCGCCGGGTGGGAAAACTTCTCACGCTGCTCAGCTTATGGAGAACGCCGGTGAAATACTAGCAGTGGATCGATCGAAACCCAAAGTGCGAAAACTAAGAGAAAACCTCCAAAGACTAGGTGTTAAAATCGTTAAAATTTTAGAAGCTGACGCTCGTTATCTAGATCTCATAGTAGAAGAAAGAGACTTCGACGCGGCGATAGTAGATCCTCCCTGTTCAAGTCTAGGTGTAAGGCCTAAATTAAGTAGTCAGATCTCGATGAGAAATGTATTGAACCTTTCACGGTATCAATTTCAATTTTTAAAAGTAGCATCTAAGCTTGTAAGAAGAAGAGGAAGGATATTATACAGTACTTGCACTTTAACTCTCCAAGAAAATGAATTGGTTATATTGAAAGCCTTAAAAAAGCTAAATCTTAAACTAATAGATCAGAAATATTTTGCTGGAACTATAGGCTTTATTTTCGAGGGAAATAAGGTTCAGCGTTTTCTCCCGCATGTACATGATACACCAGGGTTTTTCATAGCCGTTTTAGAAAAACTTTGAATAGAAAACTTCATCGAAAAGCCGCCGTCTTATCTTGTCAAAAAAATCAGCTTCAATTTCACGAACTTTAACCAGTCTGAAAGGTTTTCCTTCTAGAGATACTTCAAAAATTGCCTTCTTCTCTATATTGGTTAAATATTCGCCATCAATTACTAGTGTTGATTCGGTGTAGAGTTCTAGGTCTAGCTTAGTGCTTGAGCTAAAAACTATTGGTTTTACTATAGGAGAAAAGGGGGATATGGGAGTAAATATTAGCGCTTCAAGTTCCCAGTCTACTATAGGACCTCCTTGAGAAAGAGAGTAGGCGGTAGAGCCTAGTGTTGTAGCCATAATTATCCCGTCACATCTACCTTTTATAACTATTATATCACCTTTCCTTAACTCGAAAATGAGCATTTTTCCTCTTTTTTTACAGTATAGGACAGCTTCGTTTAGAAAATTCAAATGGTTTTCATTCCCGAATTTTATAAGTCCCGTCCTCCAAGTCTTAATTTCGTATCTTCCTCGGGCTATTAGGTCAAAAGCTTTGCGGTAGTTATCTCTATTGATATCGTAGAAAAAGCCTAGTGTATCGCTATTAACTGGTATGATGGGGAGTTCTCTTTTTATCATATGAAAAGTTTTAAGTAGAGTTCCGTCGCCTCCTATAACTACTAGCGCATCCAGGTCTTCGGCTTCTATTGATTCTACACCTATTTCATCTCTACCTAGTATGGATGCCAGTTCGCGTGGGAGAAGAACTGTATATTTCATTTTCGTTAAAAATTCAAGTAGCTCTACAGCAAAGTTCTTAGCATCTATATTCTCCGTTTTAAATATTAAGCCTAGTTTTTTGATCTTCATGTCTCAACATAAAAAATGTTCTAAAGATATAAATAAATCGATTCTATACAGTTTCTGGAGGGATATTGTCATGTCTACTAGACCTCAAGAAGCAGGAAGTCTTAAGGTCGGATCTTTCGTTGTAATAGATGGAGAGCCGTGCAGAATAGTTAGCGTAGAGAAATCAAAACCTGGCAAACATGGTTCTGCCAAAGTCAGGATTGTGGCCATAGGATTATTTGATGGCGTAAAGAGAAATCTAGTTACGCCAGCAGATACTCGAGTAGATGTTCCGATAGTTGAGAAAATACCAGCTCAAGTTATAGCCCGTTTACCCGATACTGTACAATTGATGCTTCTCACGACCTATGAAACAATAGAAGTAACTTATCCGGAAGAAGAAGAATTGAAGAATAAAATAGAAGAGGGAAGAGAAGTAGAGATTTGGAAAATCATGAATAGATATAAGATTATGAGAGTCCTTTAAAAGCGGTAAGATCGTTTAATTACTTGAGGCGGAACAAACAAATAATGTTTTTGTTCTTCGCTCAATTCTCTAATTATTCTCTCAACGATTAGTTTCACCGGGTCGATCTTAGTTCTCTCTCTAATGTCATCAAATGATTCGAAAGACTTACGTCTCCTCTCTTCTAAAATCTTCCATAGAGTTCTCTTTCCAATACCCCTTAAAAGTTCTAAACTATGCATTTTCTTCGTCAAAGGAGGCGCTGTATTGAAGAACTCTACATATTCTTTTTCTCTCTTTTTAACTATTATAGCAATGACTGCTGGCAATTCAGCTTTTGCAGTAGCTGTTAAATCGTCATATGAGAGCCTTCTATTAACTTTAACTAGTCTTTCATCATAGACTTTCCCTAAATAAACTCTATCTCTTACGTTTAGCTGAAGCCCGGGAAGAGGAGAAATCTCGAGAAGAGTAAAATACGATTCTCCTATCGTTTGTGCTACAGGACCTCTATACCTTATGTCATGACTTGACATGTAACCAGGACCATATCCAAAAGGCAAGTAATCGATTACATACACGTATTCCTCCATAAACTGTTTGCGATCATAGAATCGTCTCATTTTAATTCCTCCAGCTACTCTTTTCTATGCTTATTCAATTCAGCGATTATCTCGGATAATTCCTCTGTAGTAAAAGTCTTGGGAACTATAGCAAGTATGGTTCTCAACTCCTCTATACTCTTAGGCATAATGTTTAGTATCTGTATTGCTACTTCTTCTGGTAATCCCTTCTCTTCCACTAAAAATCTTCTAGCTTCTTCTACTTCATCTTCTTTAACTTTGGTAAAAGACCGAGCATATTCTAATGTTATAAGCTGTATGCTATTTAGCTCCTCCTTCTTCATACTGTCTTCTAGAATCTTTTTCACTTCGGCTATTGTAATCATTTTCTCGGATAGCACTTCTGGCATTGGATAACACCCTAATGCTACACTTATATTAGTGGAACTTATTTTATTTATTTCTATTTCTGTGAACACATTCCTTAACAGTTTGAGCGATAAAAGGAGAATGCTATGTAAAGGAAATGGGCCCGCCGGGATTTGAACCCGGGACCACTCCCGCGTCAGGGGAGTATCCTACCGCTAGACGACGGGCCCCGAGGTTAAATATAAAGTCTAGGTGTATATATTTGTTTCAGGGGTTATCAATAAATGGATAAAAATGCTGCTAACAACAAGCAATTACTGGTATTTTTAGGTCCTGCGGGTAGTGGAAAGACTACATTAGCAGGATCTTATGGCAATTGGTTAGAAAAAAGAATGAAAGTTAAAGTGAATTTTGTAAATCTAGATCCCGGAGCGGAAATGTTGTGCTATAATGCCGACTTTGACGTTAGAAAGCTTTTTACTGTTAGAGAAATAATGAATAAAGAAAGACTGGGGCCTAATGGCGCATTTATTAGGTGCATGGATCTTATACTCAAAAAGAAGAAAATAATACTAGATTCGATAAGTGAAATGAATGGAGAATATGTGCTAATCGATACTCCTGGACAAATGGAGCTTTTCGTTTTTAGGAAAGCTGGTCCAGAGCTCATATCTGAACTTAGAAAATTAGGACATGTCATATGTGTATTAATAATTGATCCTCTTATGACCGATTCTCCCTCCAGTCTAGTGGCTATGATATTATTATCGCTAGTTGTTCAACTTAGGCTAGAAGTGGATAACGTGATAGTTTTGAATAAGATAGACGCTATAAAAAATAAAACATTACTTAACTTGGTAGAAAACCGTAAAAAACTAGAACGCGCGTTAGTTTCTGCTTCAGAAGGGCTAATCAGCGATATAGCGCTCTCACTCATTGATATTATAGGAGAGTATGCGCCAGCAAGTAGATTAGTTAAGATATCTGCGTTAAAAGAAATCGGATTTGAAGAATTATACGATATCCTTCACGAGATATTTTGTGTCTGCGGAGATTTAACCTAGTTTACATCCGTTAATTCGATCCACAAGTCTCCTAATGTAAAATCTTCCTTAAGTCCTTCTTTTATACTCGACTCTGACACACTTAATTTTATCCTCTTAGTTCTCCCATATCTGCCTAAGCTTACAACTTGCGCGTTTATCACTCCTAACATGTCTAATTCGTTTATGATATCACTTACCCTCCTCTGAGTTACCGGTTCCACTCCTATACGCTGAGCCAGTTCTACATATCGGTTATATATACTCCCCGTGGTTATTACCTTGATCTTTTTCTTATGCAGTATTAATATAGCCGCTAAAACGAGTTTAACGTGAAGAGGCATCGATTTTATCAGGTCTATGGCAAGATTTTTCTCTATTTCCTTTTGAGCCATTCTTACATGTTCCGTCTTCACTTTTAATTCTCCAAGTCTCTCCGCTATATCAGCAGCTTTTAATAGTAAATCAAGTGCTAGTCTACAATCCCCATTCTGCCTAGCTGCAATTGCAGCACAAAGCGGTATAACTTCTTCTTCTAAAACTCCTGAATGAAAAGCTTGTTCTGCACGCATTCTGAGGATATCTTCTAGTTCTCGGCTTGTATAAGGTGGAAATACGAGTTCTTCTTCTCCCAAACTACTTCTAACTCTGGCGTCGAGGAAATCCATAAAACGTAGATCGTTGGTTATCCCTATAATGGAAACCTTGGAAATCGAAAGTTGATCATTTATCCTGGTAAGAAAATATAGCACATCATCGCCCTTCTTCTTTACCAGATAGTCAATTTCATCGAGCACTACGAGCATGAAACGCTGCCTACGCTCTAAACCTCTTATAAATCTTCTAAAAACTTCACTTGTAGAGAGACCGGTGAAAGGCACTCTTTGCCCTACTGCTTGAGCCAGTTCCGCTATAACTCTATAGCTAGTATCTGTATGCCTGCAATTTACGTATGCATAAGTAACTCGGTTCCCGGCTTTTTTCTTTAACTCTCGTAGAACGTATTTAGTGACAGCGGTTTTACCAGTTCCCGTTAATCCATATATAAAGACATTAGACGGCCTAGAACCTGAGAGAATAGGGGCTAGAACAAGCCCTAACCTATAAATCTGTTGATCTCTATGGGGTAAATAGCTAGGGACATAATCCGGTAGCAATAGTTCTCTTCTCTTAAATATTTTAGATACCTTGAATTTATCGAATAATGAGCTTAAGTCAACCGTTGCCTTCGACATAGTTCCACAAGATGCATAAGAAGTAGAGGTTTTATATTAACAAGGCTTAACGTCTAAGGTATATAGTTGCATCTATATATTACTAATACTTCAAGTTATATGATTAAGAATAGACTTCTAGTTGTTCTTTACAAGCATTAACCATCTCTACATAATCTTTTTCTCTCCATGCAATCAGTCTGATCTCTCTTATAGAACATCTAGAGAGATCCATCTCCTTTAATACTCTTAGTATAGCCTTTACAGATTCTTTAACAGGTACTCCGCCTACACCAGCACCTAAAGCCGGAAAGGCTATACATGAGAACCCGCGGGAACAGGCGACTTTAAAAACTGCCTGTGCCGCTTTTATCACATGTTTAACAGTTATAGGCATAGCGGGTTTCTCCATGGTTGGGGCATGTATTACGTATTTAGCCTTTAATACTCCTGCTCCTGTAACTATGGCCTCTCCTACCGGCACGGGAGCGTATCTTCTAGCTTCCTCCTCTATAATCTTTCCACCTTTTCTCTTTATAGCGCCTGCTACACCTCCTCCCATTATCATCATAGAATTAGCTGGATTAACTATAGCTTCACAATCTTCCTCCGTTATATCGCCTTTTTTAACCTTAACTACAATATTCTTGTACATGAAAACTTTCATAGATCCACCTATCATTCTCATTTGATAACGCAATATAAATCATTTTAATTTCATCAGGTTTGCACTAAGTTATTACTGTAACTATGAAGAAGATAATTTCTATGCATGTAGTTAAAAGAGTTTATGGCGAGCGATACATTTTCGAGTAAATAGAAAACTATAATCACATACGTAGAGACGCCGGGGCCGGGATTTGAACCCGGGCGCCCCGAATGGGGCATCGGATCTCGAGTCCGACCCTTTAGACCTGACTCAGGCACCCCGGCCTAAGTTATAAGGAATATGTGTTCTTAAATAACTTTCGTGAAATATGGAATTTGATACCTTGGATATTGCGGTGGATTTATATACTCCTTTTTGAAAGTTTGTGCGGGGTTTAGATGGCAATGTCCACAACCAGGAAATTAGCACTTAAAATGCCTGTCTGTACTTCGTGTAGTAAGCCTATACCGCCGCATGATAGAGGAGTAAAGTTTAGATGCCCTAATTGCGGAGAGTTTATTATATGGAGATGCTATAAATGCAGGCAGTTGATGAATTCTTATAAATGTCCTAAATGCGGATTTGAAGGCCCATGAGGTGTTGGAATGGCTAAAGTTGTAGTTTCTCTTAAAATACTTCCTGAGGATATAGATACCTCGCTCGATGAGTTAGAAAAACGAATAAAAGAAAATCTGCCAGAGAATTATGAAATATTGAAATCAGTTAAAGAACCTATAGCATTTGGATTATATGCATTAAAACTATATGTATCCATTCCCGAGGAGACGGCAGGAGGCACGAGTAAGTTAGAAGAGATAATCTCCGGCATTGAAGGTGTGAGTCAGGTTGAAGTATTAATGGTTAGCCGAATGTTTACATAAATCAGAGTTATTTTGTCCACAAAAGTTAAATATTAAACGTTATTTTTGAGTCTAGGGTATACTCCTTCTGAAGGTGCATCGAACTTGGTAAATAAAAAGAAGAAAAAAATAGAAGTAGAACTTAGAGTATCGGAGATAAGACAACATGAGGCAGGACGAGGTAGGGTAAGGATAGACGATATAGTAATGGCGAAACTTGGGATAACTCCGGGCGATATCGTAGAAATAATCGGTCGTCGCCGTACTGCCGCTGTAGCATGGCCAGGTTACACGGAAGATAGAGGACGTAATATCATTAGAATGGACGGTTGGACCCGTAAAAATGCTGGCGTCAGTGTTGGAGATAAAGTAGTCGTTAGAAAAGCCGATGTTAAAATAGCTAATATAGTCAGGCTTGCCCCAATGTCAATGACCTTAACCGTCGACGAGAATTTTAAAGCGTATATAAAGAAGAGACTTATTGAAAGGCCTTTAGTTGAGGGAGATGTGGTTCAAATACCAGTTTTAGGACAAACTATACCATTTATCGTGGTTACTACGAAGCCTTCAGATGTTGTTATAGTGACCGAAGAAACCCAGCTCTTTGTCTTAGAAAAACCAGTTGAAGTCGGACGTATACCTAAAGTTACCTATGAAGATATTGGAGATCTAGAAGAGGCTAAACAAAAGATAAGAGAAATGGTCGAGCTCCCCTTGAAACATCCAGAATTATTTAAGCGTTTGGGTATTGATCCTCCTAAAGGTATTTTACTTTATGGTCCTCCAGGTTGTGGAAAAACACTACTAGCAAAAGCAGTAGCAAATGAAACCGATGCATACTTTATAGCTATAAATGGACCAGAGATAATGAGCAAGTTTTATGGAGAATCTGAACAAAGGCTTAGAGAAATATTCGAAGATGCTAAAGAACATTCTCCTGCTATTATATTTATCGATGAGATAGATGCGATAGCTCCTAAAAGAGAAGAAGTCACAGGCGAAGTTGAAAAGCGTGTAGTGGCTCAGCTACTCGCCTTAATGGATGGATTAGAAGCACGTGGAGATGTAATAGTTATCGGAGCTACTAATAGGCCGAATGCTTTAGATCCAGCGCTTAGGCGGCCGGGTAGATTTGATCGGGAAATCGAAATAGGAGTCCCCGATAAACAAGGCAGGTTTGAAATCCTCCAAGTACACACAAGAAATATGCCGTTAGCTGATAACGTTGATTTGCGACGGCTCGCAGAAATAACGCATGGCTTCGTGGGCGCCGATTTAGCAGCTCTATGTAGAGAAGCCGCTATGAAAGCTCTTAGAAGAATTTTAGCTAAGATAGATTTAGACAAGGACGAAATTCCAGCTGAAATATTGGAGAAATTGGAAGTTAGAATGGAAGATTTTATGAACGCATTCCGTGAGATTACTCCAACTGCGCTTAGGGAGATAGAAGTAGAAGTTCCCAATGTTAGATGGAGCGATATAGGAGGCTTAGAGAAAGTGAAGCAAGAATTGAGAGAAGCCGTTGAATGGCCGTTAAAGTATCCAGATGCATTTAAGCGTTTGGGTATTGATCCTCCTAAAGGTATTTTACTTTATGGTCCTCCAGGTTGTGGAAAAACACTACTAGCAAAAGCAGTAGCAACAGAGAGCGAGGCTAACTTTGTAAGTGTTAAAGGCCCGGAGATATTTAGCAAGTGGGTTGGCGAGTCAGAAAGAGCTATTAGAGAATTATTTAGAAAAGCTAGGCAAGTAGCTCCTAGTGTCATTTTCATAGATGAAATAGACGCTATAGCTCCTATGAGAGGTATAGGCATCGGCGATTCTATGGTAACTGAGAGAGTCGTAAGCCAGCTTTTAACAGAAATTGATGGATTGGAGAAACTGGAAGGAGTTGTGGTTATTGGTGCTACTAATAGGCCGGATATTTTGGATCCGGCTTTGTTGAGGCCTGGTAGGTTTGATCGAGTAGTCTATGTTCCACCGCCTGATAAGAAAGCTAGACTTGAGATACTTAAAATACATACTCGAAGAATGCCATTAGCCGAAGATGTGAATTTGGAAGATTTAGCCGATATTACCGAAGGATTTTCAGGATCTGATCTAGAAGTACTGGTGAGAGAAGCTGGATTGCTCGCGCTGAGAGAGGATATAAGTGCCAAGAAAGTATATAAACGACACTTTGAACAAGCTTTAAAGAAAATTAAGCCGTCAATAACCCCTGAAATGATACGGTACTATCAGGCTTGGAGTGAAAGATCTAAAGGAATAACTCAGAAGGCTCCGTCTTTAGTAAGCTACTACTTGTAAGAATATGCTACCCTTACATATTGTTATATTAAGAATCCTTAAGAGGAGTAACGGGACAGCGACTGATAAAGAGCTGTTTAGAGCTGTTAAAAAAATCTTGGGTGAAGATATTTCGCGTTCTCAATTCAATAAGATGCTCATGGTGCTTGAAGTTCGTGGCATGATAATAGTAGAACCTTTAAAGAAGGATTTAAAAATAGTGAGACTTGCAAGCTAAATTAATAATTATCTCTTTTCTCTAATTATAGTTAAGGAGGTTATATTAATGGGAGTTAACCTCAGGGAATTAGTGGAAGAAGTTAAAAAGCAGATAAGTTTGAAAGATTTAAGTAAAAAAGCTATAGCAATAGATGCTTATAATTCTCTTTACCAATTTTTGGCGATCATTAGACAACCGGATGGAACTCCACTCATGAATAGACGAGGAGAAATTACGAGCCATTTAAGCGGTTTGTTTTACAGAACTGTAAATCTATTAGAAAACGGATTAAAACCTGTATACGTTTTTGATGGTAAACCTCCAGAATTGAAGATGATCGAATTAGAGAAAAGGTTACAACATAAAGCTATAGCCGAGGAAAAATATAAAGAAGCATTAGCAAGAGGGGATTTAGAAGAAGCCAGAATTTATGCTCAACAAACTTCAAAACTTACAAAAGAGATGGTCAATGCTGCTAAAACACTATTAGATTATATGGGTATACCTTGGGTTCAAGCTCCTTCTGAGGGAGAAGCTCAAAGCGCATACATGACTTTAAAAGGCGATGTATGGGCTTCTGCTAGTCAAGATTATGACTCCCTTCTTTTCGGTTCTAAACGATTAGTAAGAAACCTGGCTATAACTGGCAGGAGAAAACTTCCTAGAAAAAGGGTGTATATCGAGATTACTCCTGAGTTAATAATTTTAGATGATTTGCTTAAGGCTCATGGAATAACTAGAGAGCAGCTAATCGATATAGCTATACTAATAGGCACTGACTATAATCCTGAAGGAGTAAAAGGGATAGGTCCTAAACGTGCTCTAAGATTAGTAAAGACATATGGTAATATAGAGAAGATAAAAGATATCTTAGGTAAAGAGGCATTTCCCATCGATCCTTTAGAAATTAAGAAAATATTCTTAGAGCCAGAAGTTACAGACAATTACGAGTTAACGTGGTCTATGCCTGATAAAGAGGCTATTATAAGATTTCTATGCTACGAATACGACTTTTCTAAAGAAAGAGTAGAAAAAGCCGTGGAAAGAGCAGAGAAAGCCGTGCGTATGTATTTTACACAGGCTACTCTTGAATCGTGGTTCGGTTGAATACATATAAAAAAAGACAACTACTTGTCGATTATTTAATCAGAGAAGGAGTTTTAAAAAGCAAAGATGTTATAAGAGCATTTCTCAAGGTTCCACGCGAAGAATTCGTACTTCCCGAGTACCGTAACTCGGCCTATGAAGATTATCCTCTGCCAATCCTTAAAGGCCAGACTATTTCAGCACCTCATATGTGTGCCATGATGTGTGAATTACTAGCGATAAAAAGGGGATGTAATATTCTTGAAATAGGCACGGGTAGCGGATATCACGCTGCACTTTGTGCGGAGATAACGTCTCCATCCGATTCTCCGACATTAGGCTATGTAGTCTCTGTCGAATATTTCCCCGAATTAGCTGAATTTGCTAAAAACAATCTTGCAAAAACAGGTTATGATGATAGAGTATATGTGCTAGTTTGTGATGGTAGCAGCGGTGTTCCTACATCTAAGAAATTTGATAGAATTTTAGTTACAGCTGCAGCTCCCAGTATACCATCCTACCTTTTGAAATTATTGAATAGTCCGGGAAGACTTGTTATACCAGTAGGGTCTACTTTTTATCAAGTTTTGACTTTAGTGGAAAAGGATGAAAAGGGAGATGTGAGAGAAATAAAAATGGGCGGTTGCATATTTGTACCCTTGTTGGGTAAGTATGGGCATAGAGAGGATACTGTCTAGTTTGAAAGTATACTATGAAAAAATAGTTGCCGAAGGTCATGAAAATATAAAGGCTACTCATAGCACAACGCTAGAGATAACAAAAGAAGGGTATCTAACTCCTAGGGGCACTTGTATTATAGGGATCCGAGCAGATAAAGCTGCTAGTGATTTATCTTCTAAGACTAAACAACTCTTAAGAACCAGCGGATATAAAGTTTATTTGCTGATAATAGTTAAAGGAAGAATAGATATTGCAGAAGCCCGATCGGATCCAAGACTTATATTAGCTGACCGCAATTCCATAGTTATTAGAAAAAGCGATTACATAGATGACAGAACTGTCGCTGTAAATGCGGATAAAGCAGCAAGAGATATAGATAGAACTATTGTAAAGGATTTAACTCGAGGAGAAAAGCTAACAGCATACTTAGTGATAACAGAAGAAAATATCAAAAACTTTATAAAAAGCCTCAAGATAACAGAATATCAGCGGGCCCGTAGCTCAGCACGGTAGGGGACCTAGCCTCGTTAGGTGCCTCCGAAAGCATCGGGCTTTTAACCTTTAAGGGAAGAGACCCGAGGGTCCCGGGTTCGAATCCCGGCGGGCCCGCTTTAATAAATTTTAGTTAATGCTAAGTGAACAATTTAAATTGAGCCTGAAAGGGCTTCTAAGAGCACGGCTATTACTATTGCTCCAACTATTAATTGCTTGCCTCGACCTACAGCATAGCCGGATGCCCACATTAAAACTCCTGCTATCCCCATTAGTAGGTAAGCTATTCTAGCTATCTTTATTATGGCCACAAGCATTCGTTTTAAACCGTTAACGATTACCGTTTCGACTTCAGAAATTATAGTATCTAGGAAATCTGATCCTGTCGGTTGACCTCTAACTATTGCCGCGAAGAAGGTGATTAGAAAAATCGCCAAAAATATAGTTTTCCTTGCTTCCATAAACATCCAAGTATTCTGTGAAAAATAGTATTAAAGGACAATAACTCATGAATATGGGGCCGGGGGGACTTGAACCCCCGACCTTCCGGTTTCTCCACATTCCGGCTATGTACTGGAGCCGGACGCCCTACCTTGCTAGGCTACGGCCCCTGAAGATGTTATAGAGCCGCTGGTTTTATATTTTTAACGCCCGGGTCAGGTCACCTCCTTCACATCATTCAATTTTCAGTATTTTCCTTCTTCATCCCCAAAATATTCATTTAGTTAAAGCTATATAAGATCTCTGGCTTTTATATCATGGATGACGAGCTGGCTATGAGGACTGAAGTTAAGATGAAGAAACGGACCCGGACCGACTTAATTTTGATGAATCAATATCCAACTTTGTTATACTCGGAAGAGAAGACTAGCGAAATATCCTAAATCAAGAGGCCAACTTTATCTTTTTCCATGGCATTGAAGTAGTAGAAGAAGGAACGAGATACTTGCGGATATCTATATTCAAATTTCTAACGGCTTTCCTCCATCCTCCTAGACCACCACCATATTTTGCCCAGAGCATTAAAATTTTGCCTATTTCACGGTCACCTCTTGATAAGATCGTTTGAATATGAGACCACCTTGGATCATGCGATCTCACTTCGGCTATACCGCCTAATTTCGATTTTAAGAAATCTATCTTTCTTTTTAGTACTTGTACATCTTCAACCCAGGCTAGTTGCATCGGAGTATGAGGTTTAGGAACAAATGGGCTTACTGTTATTTTGAGTTCTCTTACCCCTTTATATCCCGACTTTTCGCTTAAAGTTTCTATGAAGTTTACTATTTTTCTCAAATGTTCTCTTGTTTCGCCAGGCAGTCCTATCATGAAATAGAGTTTAAGTGATTTTATCCCTATTTTTCTCGCGTAAATTGCCGTATCCTCTATCAGTGTTGGCAAAAAAGGTTTTCCTATTTTAAGACTCAAATCGCGATCTGCTGTTTCAGGAGCTATCGTAAGCGTTTTCTGCCCACCTGTCGCTATTAATTCAAGTCTTCTCTCGTTAAGAGTTTCCACTCTTATTGAAGGAACTGAGACCTCAAATTTATTGTTTACTAAGTACTCTAGTATTTTATCGGCTTCACTATGGTCAAAATAAGACAACGCCAGCAATACGACTTTTTTACTTTTATTAAAATACACACCTTGATCGGCTATAACCTTAACTTGTTCATAACTTCTCTCACGTTTAGGTTTGAATATAGCCCCTTCTAGACAAAAACTACACTCTCTAAAACAACCTCTCATAGCTTCAATCATGGTTTTCCTTCTTCTCGAATTTTTTCCACTAGGTTGTATTTGCGCTATAGGATGGAACTTTAGAGGTAGCTCGTTAGCCTTATTAATTATCACTTCTTCATCTCCTCTCTGCGGAACATAAAATCCTCTTTCAGGCGGTAGAGATTCCAATAATTCCCGTTTCCGATCATAAAACTCTAAAAGACAATCAAGTAAATAGGGTAATATGGGCTCTATATCGCCTAGTGCAAATACATCTACAACTTCGGCTAAAGGCTCTGGATTACTTATAACCGCAGGTCCTCCTACTATAACGTAAGGTCTATCTCTTTTTGAAGAAAGTATCGGAATTCCGCTGGCATATAAAAACCTTAGAATATTGACGTAATCTGGCTCATAATGTACAGAGATTAGTATTACATCGAAAAGCTTCAACGAAGCTCCGCTTTCAATACTGCGGGGAATCGGCTCTTGCCCTGTCTTTTTGACTATATTAAACCTTTCCGCTATAAATCCTATCCTGCTGTTCACGTAGAAGTAGAGCATATGAAAAGAGAGAGTGTCGAGAGCTACGTGATAAAGAGATGGGTAGAAAAGAGCTATTTTTAAGTCTCCAGGCCGCCCCTTTTTCCTGACTATGTTGAGTTCGTTAAAGGAGATTCTACTCACCCTCTTTAAGCAGCACAATTTCCTCCTCATATTTTAACATAGAAAAATCCTTTTCAGCATCTAGCCTACGCCCATTCATCAATTTAAGCTCTATTGGTTTAAAGAATTTTTTCTCTAACTTAGGATTAGTGTCGAAAATGGATAAAGCATGGTTCCATGTGTTAACGTAAATTATCGGGGTTTCTTCGACTTTCAATCTAGCTATAGAATGAGCTGTAAGCTTATAGCTTAATCCGCTGCTGAAAGATGGAGGAATATACCTATAATGTTTCCTGTAAGGAAACTTAAGGTAAAGTGGTGGAAAGATGATCTCCTTTGGTGTTAGAGAATTATCGTATATTAGGAAGAAAGTTTCGATATCCTCTACTCTACCCCATGCTATTAAACGCCATAAATCGTTATATATTCCCATTTTAGGATCGTGCTCTCCTTCAAACACCAGCGTTATCTCAGCTAAAAGACCCTCTCCGAAAAAATCATAGGCTTTTTTAAATAACTTAATATATATTCTATGTAACCTATTTCCGCCTTCAATATCTATTTTAGGTTGTGCTATAATGGGCAAATGCTCGGCTATAGCAGAACTATTTTCTTCTAGAAACCTCGGTTTTTCTAAGTCTAGCTCAAACACTGTTTTAGGTATTGATATTTCTCTTTCTTTGAAAGATGGAATTCCTAAAAAGGTAGCTAGCCTATTAAAGTTTTCAAGTACAGCGTCAGAATTAGGTTCTTTACCGGGATCAAATATTTCTTTTCTTATTATATCTACACTTCTTTTGAATTCTCTATTACTTTTGTAGAGTCTTTTAAAGGTATGCGACAGCTCGCGAGGAATTATAAACTCCATTTTTTCACCAAAGTTAAGGTGGCAAATCTAGCGGTAATATTATAGCTCTATATAAAATTAGCCCGATTACTGGTGCTCTACCGTCGTTAAAAACTTTCTTCAACAACCCGGAAAGGAAGACTTTTTTAGGTGGATTTACTACAGCTCCTCGCTTATCTAGCGCGTCTATACTTTCAATTTCTATATCTATCAAATCTTCGTTTTTGATGTTGTTAATTTTAAGCAATTCCTTTATCGTTTGGATCATTTGCAAAGCTAAGTTTAAACCTTCAACAATTTTAGTCATAGTTCCAGATAATATTTTATCTATGACCGCGTCTTTACCGTCTATAGATACGACTCTAGTATACGTAACTTCCATGTTTACACTAACGCCATACACGATCTCATCCTACGTCCAGAATTGGTTATCTGTCCTTTTTATATATTCAGTCGGCTAGTTTTGGATAAATCACAGTAAAGCTTTTTCATGCCTATAAGGTCAGAATAATATTAGAATGTCTGGCGTAAAAGTGCTCATTACAGGTTTGTTAGAGAAAAACTCAGGTAAGACGTACTTAGCCGCGGCCATATTATATGCACTTAGAAAACTGGGATTTAAACCTGGATTTTTCAAACCGATAAGCATCCATAACTGGTTTACGGATTACGATACTACATTGGATAATCTGCGTTCCAAATCTCTTTACTGTAAAGATGTAGCAATGTTATCTCAAATAGCCAGAATACGAATTCCATATGAATTATTAAATCCGATACATTTTCTCACGGCTCCTTTAGATCCTTGCGTATTCATCAATGCAAGAGTACCTGATATGTATTATTCGTTCTCGTACGACCTGCTAAAGACGACAATAATAGCTAGGTTTAGCAGATATGAAGAAGAGAGACTTTACAATATATACTTGTTCAACGAATGGGCTCTTCAGCGAAACATACTCCTTATTGACGAGGAAATACTGGATAGAATTACAAGAAATGCTGATGAAGTACTGCGAGTAAATGCCATCAAAAATTTTGTGTACTTAATGAATAAAAATTTCCTCAATTCTACTCATACATGCTTAAAAGCGATCGAAGATAAACACCATGTGATAATTGTTGAGAGCTATAGCAATGTAGCTTGGCCGCTACCGCCTCAAATTCAAGTAGCTTTTGTTTTGGCGGTATCTCCTGGAAGAGTTCTAATATACGAAGCTAGCAAGTTTAAAATGGCCGTGGAGCTTAAGAAACCTCTTCGAGGATTATATACTAATGTTAAACTAAGCGATATTATTGGGCTTTTAAAACCTGTAGGAAGCTTCAAAGTAGGTCCGGTTCATAGTGCTGAAATCCCGGAGTCATATGCCATACGGAAATACGCCAGTGTAGTCAATTTTCTGATCTCAAAATTAGAGAAGCTAGAGGCTAGTTTTTAGCGAAAAACTTATCTCTTCGAAATTTTCAAAGCGATTGAGCCTATGATAATATCAACCACAATTTTAGCTACTGTGTTTGTAGCATTCATGCTGTACAATTTACGAAATTTTTTAATTAAACCGGTGGTACAATGTTTAGACATTAAAATAGGCGAGACAAAAATACTGTTTATATCCGATCTTCACATTCCTAAGAGCCTAAAAATAAGAGATAAATTTAGCATTATAGGCGAATTTATGAAGAAGAATAATTTACGCTTGCTATTTATCATAGGAGATTTATTTGACGATTTTCATGTTAAAGCTTCTTTGAGCGAAATAGAAGAGAAAATAAGGAAAATTGTCGATATCCTAGATCTTCCTAGCAATGTAACTATGTACGTGATTTTTAGTAATAGCTCTCATGATCCAATAATTGGAAATAAAAAAATCAGCATAACCTGCGGGAGGAGAAGGATTATCGTTACCAATAATCTAATACGGTTAACGATTGGCAATATGAAGATATACTTGCTACATGGAGATCTAGGAGTTAAAAACGGTGCGTTAGCCTATCTATTGAATAAAATAGCGTGGTTTCTCGGCTATCCATATTTAATTGAACGTTTCACTAAACGTTATATTCTTCGAGTGGAGGATAGAGATTGGTTAATAATGGGACATACTCACATCCCGTTTATAAGCGACGAGTTTAAAGTAGCTAATACTGGAAGCTGGAAACAGTATTGGCGTGACAGCAGCAGTACTGCCATATTATACGATAAAGGTAGGTTAAGCCTTATAAACCTAAAACAGTGTTCTACTAATGAATATGAATCAGCTATGGAAAAAACCTCCTAGAATAAAAGTTTTAGAGGCTTTAGGATGCATAGCAGACAGACGGATAGAGTTAATCTCGGATTATGAAGCTAAAGTTGTAAGCTCTACTGGTGAGCGTACATATATAGTTAAATGGAATGGCGGTAAAGCTATTTTTTCTAATGATAATGGATCCATTTATAGAGGATACTTAGGATACCCCAGTATAGCTTTTCTAATGCTTAAAGGACTATTACCTTTTAATAAAAGAATTGCCGAAGGATTAAAAGGAATTCCGTGGAAGCGATTAAATGAAAAATATAAAAAATATTGGATTGTGGAATCTATAATAAAAAGACAATTAAAGAGAAGGGGTATTAGTGAAGAAGAAGTTGAAAACTTTATAAAAGAAGTTTTAACTGCCATTAAGAAGCTTAAACCCGAAAAACTTGAGGTCTAGCTTTTAGAAAGCTTTTCTAAGAGAGATCTGCCCTTCTTTGTGATGATATAAACGCTCACCATACCTCTCCCAAATACAAGACAAGAAGATTTCAAAGGACAATTACTACAGGATATGCTAACCTCTTTACGCCTTATATAGCCATGTGACAATAATAATCCAAGGATGCTTTCAGCTTCTTCTACAGATATTTTCAACTTTTTCGACAGTATGTACAGGTCTATCATTTTAAATTCATCTAATACTTTAAGAACAGCTAAAATTGTTTCAAAAGTCATCTCAATCCAACCCACAGAAACGATAATAGAGTATTTACAAGCAGCGAAAGCATAATCGCTATTGTTAACATAAAACCTACTGCTACTAGCATAAGTTTATTTTCGCTGATTTCTTG
>Ga0180301_10000260_pt1 | contig 40178 bp, 43 predicted proteins | sample GuaBasSediGuay16_FD_121797 | JGI IMG/M metagenome (GOLD analysis project Ga0180301, IMG submission 121797) | Subseafloor sediment microbial communities from Guaymas Basin, Gulf of California, Mexico - Guay16, Core 4569-2, 12-15 cm | ecosystem: Environmental > Aquatic > Marine > Hydrothermal... | reverse complement strand
TGGGTCCACGCGGAGTGTGAAGTATTTCTTCGTCCAGCCCCCCTCACCATCGGGCCATTTGAGGCTCACATTGTAGTCTCCTTTAAGTGCATTGTCTGCTACTCTGAGTCTGTAGTATAGCACATAGTAGTGTTCCACTTCACCAGTTGCAACCACTGTGCCAAGACTCTTCAGTGGCCCGTCTCCTGCCTCGAAGAGAAATGGATAATCTGCGTCGAGGTAGAACTCGAGGTTATCTATCTTCCCAACCTTGGCGACGACCACCCTCCAGCGAAGCTCAACGTCCTTTCCCGAATCTGCCGGGTCCGGGTCCTGGTTCATAAAGTAAACATTGATGCCCCTGTACTTTCCAGTGATCGGAGTATCGACACTCTCTGCCGGTATGGCGATAGTACTCATGCAGAATAAGAGCACGAGAGTGGTTAACAATCTATGCACTGCTTTTTTCATATTTTTCATATTATACTTCTCCAGTTTAATTTTTCGTAAATATTGTGAATATTCTGGATATTTCCAGGGTGTCTGCGACGAGTATCAGGCATGGCACGACAGTGATCGCTGCAACCATGCATGCGGCAACACCATAGCTCATCATTCGTCCCATGTCTGCCATGAAGGTTAACTCTCCCATCGACATTGCCTGAAACCCGATGAGGGCTGCAAGGGCTGTGGTTGACATTGGGAATATCACTCGGGAGAGGGAGAGTGACATGGCATCGGCTGGAGTCATATGCTCTCGCTCAAAGCGATAGCGAGTGGTCACCTGTATGCCAAAGTCAATGCCGATTCCCATTATCATGGAGATCACGCCTGATGTGTTGGATGTCATGCCCATGCCGATGAGCCCCACGTATCCCATCGCCCAGAGTGTTCCGAAGACGATTGTTGTGAGCGGGATAAACCCGTACTTTGGCGAGCGGAAGAGCACCAAAACGACTATGAGAATTCCCACGAGCGAGTATGTGGAGGTTCGCTGCATGTCCGGCCCGATCGATTCTTCCATCGCTTGTCCTTCGAGTGAACTTCCTCCGAGAGTTGTTTTGACGCCTGGTGGGCGTGGTGTGGACCCGATGATCTTTTCAAGCTCAACCTTTAGAGTTACAAGATCAACATTGCTATCTATCAAATATATCCTGACGAGCGACATCGTGTAATCATCGCTGATGTGCTCGCCCAGTAAGCCATTTTTGTCAGTTAACTCCTGCACTTCCCGAAGAGATTGCGGCAATCGTCCATCATTCAGGGTTTTAATGGTATCTGCGGCACTTGAGACCGAGATCACATCCTCTGTATGCAGTGCCAGCTCTGAGAGCTGTCCCACATACCGAAGCACTCGTGGGTCTCGAAGATCCCTTATCTCATCCGATCCACTGTAGGACGGGTCTGTCTCAACCACGATATATATGGCATCCGTGCTTCCAAACTTGTCCTCTATGTCATAGAACGTGTTGATGGCCTCTATAGTCTCTGGCAGATAGTCCTCGAGTCCAGTCGTCTCGGTTGTGATAGTGCTTGTCATTACAAACGCGAAGGCTGATAATATAATGACAAAGATCAGTATATGGTAGGGGTGGTGTGCGACAAAATGAGCGTATCTGTCAATCAACTCCTGTATCATCGAGGACGCCTCACATGCCTTGCCCGTTTAGAAGTAAGTTTTTCTAACAGTTTTTCAGTTCTGTGGTGCTCCCAATCTTCTTCAAGCAGCATGAGAACAGGACTTGCAAAGAGTGCTGCAAGAAGCGAGTAGAAAATACCGAGTGCAAGTGTCTGCCCGAGATGCTGTATCATGGGTGCAAAAGAGAATGAGAGCACTCCAAAGCCAACCATAGTGGTGAGACCTGAACCTGTAATTGCAGTGCCTATGCCGTGCACTGCAGTCTCAATCGACTCGCCCTGTCTGCGCCCGCGATCGCGCTCCTCCTTGTAGCGGGTAACGATAAACACGCCGTACTCGACTCCAAGCCCCAGGATCATTGAACTCAAAGATACTGTTGCGACAGAAAGTGGTATTCCGAGCCAGCCAAGAGTTCCCATCGTCCAGATAAGCCCGAGAGAGAGCGGAATGAAGACCAGAATCCCCCTAGTATAGGAGCGCTCCATCACAAATAGGAGCAGCAATATGATGGACGCTGCAATCAGGAGAGTGTTTCGAGCATCACTCTTCAAGAGGCTGAATATAGATACTCGGAGCACAGGACTCCCTGTGATGCCAAACTTCACACCAGGTGGCTTCGGGGTGTAATCGATCTTCTCGTGCACGATATCGATGAAACTCTGAATCTTCTCATCATCACTGCCAATCTCTGCCGAGATGTACATCAATGTCATTTTATAATCCTTGCTGAAAAATCTGTTGATCGCAGGACTCTCTTCAATCACACGCTCTACATCGGCGCCCGACACCCCGTCCATTCCGCGGAAAAAACTTGCAGGAGAAGTAACACTTTCAACCACACTCTCCTCACGAAGACTCTCATCAAGAAACAGAAGCGACTCGATCACACGGGGATCTCGAATATCCCGAACAGATCTCCTAGAGTCCACAGATTCGTCAAGCTGCACCGCAATAACAACCATATCCTGACTACCGAACTTATCAGCCACCCGGTCATTCAACTTGAAGATTGGATGCTCCCTCGGCATCTCAGACCGTATATCCGAGTTGATATACAAATCCTTGAGTCCAGAACCAAGCACGAGCGTCATCAGAACGACGACTATCAAGAGCTCGCGCGTGTACCTCTTCTGAAACCGTGCAAGAGCTATCAAGCCTCTCTCAAGCAGTGTTGGCATTTCATCCATCCATCAGAAAACTTATTATATCAAAGCGATACATCGTATATTAATTGCATATATTTAAAATTATGTGCGAAGAATTCGCAATAATAGGGTGTAATCATGCTGGATGAAGTTGATAAAAAAATCATACTATTGTTACAGGAAAACGGGAGGATCACAGATGTTGAACTTGCAAAAACAATCGGAGTCTCGCACGACACAGCAAAAAGAAGGCGTCGAAAACTTGAAGAAGAAGGATACTTCAAGATCCAGGCATTAATCGACCCCCGCAAGTTTGGATACAGGAGCGTCTTCCTGCTTGGAATAAAACCCGTACCCGGCACAGATATCAGGAAAACAGCAGAAAAACTCGCAAGACATCGTGATTTTGTCTTTGTAGCACTCTCATTAGGACCCACACACGCGATAATTGCAGTCTGCATGGCACAAGACCAACTAACCTTAAACCAGCTCACAGAGGAACTGCGCACCTGGAACGAGATCGCAGAGATCGATATGAACATCATCTACGAAGTACTGAAAGAAACATTCCACACAGTACCTGCAGACGACTTAAAATGAAAATCAATCGAAAAAGAGAAGTGTTATTCTTCCAATGGTTCAGGGTTGGTGACTCGTTATCGGTTCGGTGATCGTTGCACAAGGCTTGAAAAAGTGCTTTGATGGATTTGTTGCAGTGGATGAAATAAGCTTTGCTGTTGAAAAAGGTGAAATATTCGGTTTCTTGGGTCCTAACGGTGCTGGAAAGACAACTACCATGAATATGATCCAGTGCATCTCTCCTAAAACGAGTGGAACGCTTGAAGTGATGGGGATGGATGTTAACACCCACCAGCGTGAAATAAAAAAGAATTTAGGAGTTGTGCCACAGGAGAACAATCTTGACCCTGATTTCACAGTGTATGAAAACTTCCTCGCGTACTCGCGATATTTCAACATCCCGCGCGAGAGTGCTAAGAAAATAATAGATGAACTCTTAGATTTTGTTCAACTGACCGAGAAAAAAGACACACTGATTGAACCGCTCTCTGGCGGGATGAAACGGCGATTGATACTCACAAGAGCCCTCATCAACAAACCCAAGATATTGATTTTGGACGAGCCCACGGTAGGACTTGATCCACAGGCAAGACACCTCATTTGGGACAAAATTAAAAGCTTGAAATCACAGGGAGTGACGATCGTCCTCACCACCCATTATCTTGACGAAGCAGCACGACTCTGCGATAGACTTGTGATCATGGATTATGGCAAAATACTTGTGGATGGAACACCCAACGACATAGTGAAAGAGTATATTGGAACAGATATCGTGGAAGCCGAAAACAATCCCAGTGTGATAGCGTGCCTGAAAAAACGTGCTGCAAGATTTGAAGCTCTTGGAGAGACCTTGCAGATCTATACAAACAACCCCCAGGAAATAACCTCAGCACTCTTGAAAGAATGCCCTCTCAGACCGATAACTGCCCGTTCAGCCTCACTCGAAGACGTCTTCTTAAGACTTACAGGAAAAAAACTCAGGGAGTGAAAAATTTTTGTCCTACTTTAAACTCCCAAAACTCACCACATTCGTGTGGAAGGTATGGCTCCGAAACAGGGACGTCTTCATGAAAACCTACAAAGTGAACTTCCTCCCACCCTTCATCGAACCACTACTATACCTATTCGCTCTCGGATTCGGACTCGGCACATACATAGACACAATGGACGGCATATCCTACCCAAGATTCATAGCACCCGCACTAATATCCATCTCCATCATGAACTCAGCATTCTTCGAATGCACCTTCGGCTCATACGTACGCATGTACTATCAGAAAACCTTCGACGCCATAATCGCAACACCAGTAAGCATTGAAGAAGTGATAACAGGCGAACTCCTCTGGGGCGCAACAAAAAGCCTCATAAACGCAACAATCATGCTACCAGTGCTCACAGCCTTTAAACTAATAGAACTACCACACGCCCTACTGGTAATCCCCTTTGCCTTCATTGCAGGCTTCCTCTTCGCATCCATCGGCATGTGCTTCACAGCAATCTCCCCGAACATATCCACCCTAAACTACCCAACATTCCTATTCATAACACCAATGTTCCTCTTCAGCGGCACATTCTTCCCACTCCAACTACTCCCAGAACCCATACAATACTTCGCACTCATAGCACTGCCACTAACACACGTAGTCAGCATCATACGCGCCCTAACCCTCGCAAACCTGAGCAGCTTTCTACTTGTCAATCTTGCATGGATACTGACCGTTTCACTGATCCTATTCGTACTATCAGTAAACCTGATGAAGAAAAGACTAATCGTATAAACAAACAAATCAATTTTTAACAAATTTTGTGCCGTAGTATATCATTCCTTGTGCGCTTTCTTCACCTATTTTTCGGAATACTGATTGTACTCTCATTCCGATCTCTACCTCTTCTGGGTGGCATATTATCTGGCTCGTGAGTCTTGGTCCTTCGTCAAGCTCGACAATTCCGAGGACGTAGGGTGCCTGTGCCGTGATCTTCTCGGGAGGGTTTTGTATTATGGTGTAGGTTAGGAGTTTCCCCTCGCCTTTGAATTGGTGTGACTGGATTTTTCCTGTTCGCCTGCATTTGGGGCAGATTTTTCGTGGTGGGTAGTAATAGGTGTCGCATGTGGTGCAGTGTGTGCCCAGTAGGTTGTATCGATGCTTCAGTTTTCTCCAGAATCGTGGAACTGTCAACTAATCTCTCACCTCTGTAGTATGTGGATTATGGCTGTTCCGCCGGATCCGCCGACGTTGTGTGTGAGCCCGATCTCTGCGCCGTCCACTTGTCGTTTCCCCGCTTCTCCTCTGAGCTGTTCTGTGACTTCAACTGCTTGTTTTATTCCTGTTGCGCCAACTGGGTGGCCGCATGCTTTGAGTCCACCTGAGGTGTTGATTGGGATCTCTCCATCGATTGCTGTTAGACCTTCTTCTGTTGCTATTCCGCCCTCGCCTTTTTTGAAGAATCCGAGGTCTTCTATTGCAAGGATCTCTGCAATGGTGAAACAGTCGTGGACTTCTGCGAGATCAACGTCTCTTGGTGTTAGTCCTGCCGTCTGGAATGCTCTCTGTGCTGCTGCAACAGTTGCGTCAAGTGTTGTGATATCTTCTCTGTCGTGGAGTGATATAGTGCTGCTTGCCTGTGTTGTGGCTTTGATGTAGACTGGGGTGTCAGTGTACTTTTTTGCAACCTCTACTGGTGCAAGTATCACTGCTGCGGCTCCATCTGTCATCGGCGAACAATCGAAGAGATGCAATGGGTCTGCAACCATGGGTGATGTGAGCACGTTCTCGATCGTTATCGCACGCTGGTATTGGGCTTTGGGATTCATGGTGGCATTGTAGTGATTCTTAACAGCAACCTGTGCGAGCTGTTCGCTCGTGGTGTGGTATCTGTGCATGTGGAGGCGGGCTATCATCGCGTATAACCCCGGAAAGGTAGCGCCCATTATTCCCTCCCACTCACGGTCTGCTGCGGCTGAAAGAACATCTGTTGCGTCACCTGTGTCAACATCTGTCATCTTCTCGCCACCACCTGCAATCACTATATCATGGTGCCCTGATGCTACTGCGAGAACTGCCTGGCGCAGCGCAAGTCCTCCTGATGCACAGGCTGCTTCAACCCTGGTTGAGGGCGTGTTGATCGATGCAAGCCCTGCATAGTCTGCTATAAGGGATGCGAGATGCTCTTGTTCTATGAATCTCCCGGCGCTCATGTTACCGATGTAGAGTGCGTCGATCGCCTCGCCCTCTACTCCTGCATCCTCGATTGCGCTCAAGCCAGCCTCAACGAAGAGATCCCTGAATGAGATCTCCCATAGCTCTGTGAACATAGTGCATCCAACCCCGATTATCGCAACCTCTCTCATATCCAAGACCTCATATCTTCATCTTCCCTTTGTGCCTTGCATACGTGGCATAGCTGATATACGTCGGTCTTTCAAGCAGTTCGCTAACACTCGGAGCTTTGCCTCTTAGCTCTTCGATTTCGTCGAGCACTGTTATCTCAAAGGCATCGCTTCCAGCACCAGAGCCAAACGATGCCATGAGAATGCGCTCGCCTGGTTCTGCAACATCGAGTACAGCTGCAAGCCCCATCATTGCAGAGCCTGAATACGTGTTCCCGAGGTGTGGCACCACGAACCCTGGTCCCAGTTGCTCCTCTGTGAAACCGAGCGTTGCTGCAGCACGCATCGGAAACTTGCCGTTTGGCTGGTGAAATACCACATAATCATAATCCTTTGGAGTTGTAGAAGTTTTTTCCATCAAGCCACCTGCAGCACCGATTATATGCTTAAAATACGCAGGTTCTCCAGTGAAACGTCCTCCGTGTTCTGGGTAAGGCATGCCATCCCTACGCCAGAAGTCTGGCATATCTGTCGTGAGTGAGCAGGTGGCTTTAATCTCGGCTATAAGCTCGCTTCGACCGATGATAAATGCAACCCCGCCTGCTGCCGCAGTGTACTCAAGGGCATCGCCAGGTGCTCCCTGTGCCACATCAGAACCGATCGCAAGCCCAAGATCTATCATCCCTGACCCAACAAGACCCATGCAAGCCTGAATCGCTGCTGTCCCTGCCTTGCATGCAAACTCAAAGTCTGCTGCTGTTAGCGATGGCGTTGCACCGATTGCTTCTGCAACTATCGTGCTCGTTGGCTTGACAACATACGGGTGGCTCTCAGACCCAGTGTATATGGCTTCGATACGCAGAGGATCCATGTCTCTTCTACCAATAGCGTTTCGTGCCGCTTCAACCGCAATCGTCACAGCATCTTCGTCTATATCAGGCACCGACTTCTCAAACACCCAGAGACCTTTCCTGATCGAGTCTGCATCCTCGCCCCACGTCTCAGCAATCTCATCAACCTTAATCCGATACCGGGGTATATACACCCCATATGAAACAATTCCAACACTATCCAAGAAAGATCACTCCAGAACCATGCACTTCTTCACTCCAACAACTGAAGCCTGCTGATCATAAGATCCAACTCCATACAGGTCACGATCAGAGGAATTCTCTCAAGCTCAGCGATCCGAAGAGCAAGGAGGTCCACCTCACCCTCGCCGAGCCCATGCAACACAACTGCCCCAGGCTTCAGCGTAGTGACCCTAAGCGCAACCATTGGGGACCTGCCCGTAGAAATATTAGTGAAGACCATCGCCCGCTCAGTACTCCAGCCATACAAACGCTGGAACTCACCCGAAGACAACTCAAGTATCGCCTTCAACCCATCAACAACCGTATACCCATAAAGCCTCTTCTCAAAATCAACACCAGGAGTGTAAACAACAGAACCATCGATCAAACGTATCAACTCTGTCACAGTGAGCGGCGAGAGATACTCATGTATATCATACACAGCATCGCCCAGAATACCCTGCTTCAGAATGGATCCATAAACCTGCATCTTCAAAGACCCACGCCGTGCATCGATCTCAAGCAACGCATCAACGATTTTGCCAATAATATGAATCCCAGGAGACCTGCGCCTCCCACTCTCATAGTCACTTATAACAGAGGGGGATATGCCAAGATGAAAAGCGAGATCCGATTGTGAAACTTCAAAATTGCTCCGCCACTTCCTTAGAGCATCACCATGACGATCCGAGAGCGTGATCTCACCCGCCATCTTCTCAGCAAGCACGCTTCTAACATCCCCTGAAAGATTCACCATACTCATTCTAAAACAAACCAATAAGATATAAATTTACCGAACACCCAATCGGCATTCAACGAAGATCACACCATGGATTTCGCAACCGTAAGTGTAATGCATGGCAACGTGGTTTAACATGATTTTTCTAAGAATACGAAAACTTACATTTCATACCATCGTTTAACTTCAGATCTACTTATGAAATACGTGTTGTGTAGTGCTATAGGAGGTCAATAGGTTGTATCGCTTATTTAGAGAGCGCTTTGAGTAAGACGTACGCTCCTACTAGTATAAGACCCAAAGATATCAGGTCATCCAAGTTCGTGTCTTTGGCTTTTGGTTGTTCTATCTCGATCAGATTGCGCAGTTCCTTCTCCTCTTTTGGTGTTAGTTGGATTGATTGGGACTTCCCTAATAAATATTCTAATCGTCCGAATTGTTCTTCTGCTAACGTCATTTTCCCTCTCCCTCGAACACTTTTTTGACTATTTCTGTACCACGTTTTTTTAATATTTCTTTGATGGGTTCTAACAACATCATATCGTGTTCTAAGTCTTTTAATCTACTTTCTAACTTGATTCTAAATCCCCCATACAACACCGTGGCCGTCACGATGATGCTAATAAATGAAGATAGTATCATAGATGTTATGTTTTCTACCATCAAGTTTAACTTTAGGATTTATACTATAAGAAACTATTTAATTGTTGGGGCTATGCCAAGATGGGGGCAAGGTTGGATTGTGAAACCTCAAAATTGGATCGCCGTTTCCGCAACGCGTCGCCTGCCATCTTCTCAGCAAGCACGTTTCGAACAGCTCCTAAAAGATCCACCATTTACCGAACATCACACCATTGATCTCGCGAACGCAAGAGCACGCTCAATCTGCCAGCCCACATTCACACTCGAAGGCTCGCCATGACCAGGATACAACACCTCAACATTCAGATCCACCAACCGCTCAATCGAACGCACAAGTGCACGGACATCACCACCCAAAAGATCCACCCGCCCAACTCCACCAGCGCCAAAGATCGTGTCACCAGAAAAGAGACTGCCAGACTCACGATGATACAGACAAACACCACCCGGCGTGTGACCCGGCGTATGAATCACCTCAAACACATCGCCATTCCCAAGAGGCAACAGATCACCATCAGAAAGCACCACATCCACAAAAACATCAGGCGCACTACCACCAAACATCACAGCAACAGAACCAACATCATCCGACAACAAAGCAACATCATCACCATGAAGCGCAACCCGAACACCACACCGCTCCACAAGATCAACAATCCCACCACTATGATCAAAATGCGCATGCGTCAACACCACAAGCTCCAAATCCTCAATATCCATAAACCTCGAAGCCGCAGCAATCGTCTCGCTACCACTAATACCAGCATCAACCAACACACCAAAATCAGGAAGCAAATACACATTACCACTATACACCGAAGTACGAAGCAGATGAACCAACATAGTAGCACCAAAATAACAGACAAACAAGATCAAATTTTCCCACAAAAACTCGAGCGTCAAGGGCAAAATATCGGATTGTGGTTCAGTCTCAATCGCTGATTAAGATGCTTAGAAGGCCGTGCCACGCGCTTGTTGTGGGTGTAAGGTAGAGTACTGTTGTTACCAGTGCAATCAGTATCATTGATGCTGCTCGAACGAGTTTCACTGTTTGTGCGATCTGTTCTGGTTGTGGCGAGGTGGCCGTGGGATTTATGGTGTAAACGCCTGGCTTTTCAAGTCTCACTCTGAGAGCGCCTGCTGCTGCCGCCATTGGCCAGCCTGAGTTTGGTGAAGGCGTCTTGTTGTGCTCCTGCCTTGCACAGTTGAGTGCCTCTATAGGGCGTTGGGTTGTGGCTGCAAGGATGATCATCAACGCTGATATGCGGGCTGGAATGTAGTTTAGGATGTCATCGAGCTTTGCTGGAACGTGACCGAGATTGCGGTAGGGGGGTTCCATGTACCCAATCATGGAGTCGATTGTGCTCACCGCTTTGTATGCAAGAGCACCAGGCAGCCCGAAAAGTGTGAAGTAGAAGAGCGGGGAGAGTATAGTGTCAAGATAGCTTTCAGAGGTTGATTCTATAACTGCAGATGAGATTTTTTCTTCATCAAATCCTTCTGGATTCCTGCTTACGAAGGTGGGTAGTTTTGATCGTGCAGAATCAATATCACCACCCCTAAGTTCTTCCTCCATTTTCTTCGATTCTCCAAGCAGCATTTTGATTGAGAAGGTTGATTTCAGGAGATAAATGGATGCAAGGATACCAATAATACCAGTGATATCAAAGGGATTGTTTGTTTGTATTAGAAAACCTGCAATAACGAAAGGTGCTGCGGTCGTGATTACAATGATTGCTCCCCAGAGTTTCTGGTAGTTCTCTGGTTTGTGCTTTTCGAGCGTGGCTACGATCTTTCCCATCCACACCACTGGATGTATCTTGCTTGGTGGTTCGCCGATCAAGAGGTCGAAGAGCACTGCTCCAAGAAATATCCACAGGAGGATGGTGTTCACAGGAGTGGCTCCATCACGCGTTCCCAGGTTTTCTTCAGATCTGTACCTTTCAAAAACTCATCAAGGAGCCGCTTAGCTACTTCGGGTCTGTGGGGGAGATCGCACTTCATGCAGCTCCATACCTTACTCCCACTTGCACGCGTGATATACTCGCCGCCTGTGCGTGTGTCTTCACAGGGATAAAACGGGCAGAAACAGAAAGTACAGTCCTGTCCCTCGAAGTGGCAGGGATAATACTCGCAGGCAACGCGGCTTCTCTCAACATCTCCCTCTTCGATTGCAGTCTGGAGGGCCTCCATTCCCATCTCCCTGCCCCATTCCATTGCAACTTCTTCAACCGAGTGGATGAACCTCAGGTTTTCATCCCGCTTGCGCACAGCCACACGTATGTGGTTCGGGAGTCCGAAGGATGCGCAATCCCGAATCATAATGCCCTTTTCGAGAAGCTTCTCTGAAAGCTCTTTTGGTCCGAGTGAAAAACCGCTGATGTCAATCAGGATAAAGTTTACTTTGCTCGCAATCGGCTTGAAACCGTGCATATTTGCAAGCTGTACAAAGAACCATTTTCGCTCGCTTCTGATGAAAGCCCTTGATTCTTCAAGAAAACCACTCGCGTTCTCAAACAACCACTTCCCTACTCGTTCACCGACAATATTCAGGTTCCACGTGAGCCGTACTCTGTTCATAAAACCTGCTAGTGTTTCGTGTGCTACCCCAAAGCCGATTCTGAGCCCAGCCACTCCAAAGGACTTGGTGAGCGAACGTAGAACGAAGAGAAAATCACAATCCAAGACGTCTTGCACGACACTGCACTCTGGATCGGAGAGATCGATGAACGCCTCATCGACGAAGAGGAAAACGCCAGCATCAGTGCACTTCTTGATTAAATCGCGAACAACTCTTGCTTCCAGGAGATTGCCTGTGGGATTGTTTGGATTGCAGAGAAAGACTGCTTTCATACTTGAAAGCTCATCCTCCGTGGTAGTAAGCACCCGATCGAAATCGCGATGAATGATGCTTGCACCCATCAACTTAGACTGTGACTCGTACTCGCCAAACGTGGGCGTTGGAATCAGGACACGATCACCATGGGAGATAACGGTCTCTGCAAAGAGACGTATCAACTCCGTGGAACCATTACCAGGTATGATGTTCTCATGCGACACTCCAACAAAATCGGCAGCAGCAGAACAAAAATCTGCATAGTCAGAATCAGGGTAACGATCAATGGACTTGCAAGCCTCTCCCAGAGGTTCGCCCAGATCGATCTGGAGTGGATTGATGCTGCTGCTCAAATCGAGAAGCTCCGACTCTATAATCCCTGCATGCTTAGAGGACTCACGGAGTCGTGCGCCATGAACACACGGCTCAAGATCAAGAATCTCCCTCCGAAGATAAGTCGTAGGGTCACTGGAAAACTCTGCCACAGAAACGATTAATGCACCCTACACCTATATAAAATTTTATCAAAGATTGAAGCTACGAGCTTAAAAGGTTTTAAAAACTACTCGTCACCCACAAACCATAATTCGGCGCGAGAACCGATGGAACCATAAAACGAGAGATGGAAGATCTGTAAACCATGATAAAAAATAAAATCACACACAATTAGTAATTTTTTTGTGAATGATCAATGGACTGGTTCAATAGCTTCACAATCCCCTAAATCCATCACCCTGTTTGCATGTCGTGTCCCTGAGATCTTCACGAAATAACTTTTTTGACGGCTTCTTCTGGGGTTTTTGCTTTGATCACGCCTGGTATGTCCCATGTTTCAAGTCCTATTACTTTTTTTCCAAGTTTGAGTGCGAGTGCAATCTCTGATAGCGTGCCTGTCTCTCCTCCAATTGCTATCAGGGCGTCAGAACTTGCTGCAACTATCGTGTTTCTCGCGTGCCCCATTCCTGTCGCAACCACGATCTGAACGTAGGGGTTTGCATCTTTTTTCTCATAACTTGGTATGATTCCTACTGTTGTGCCTCCTGCGTTTTTTGCTCCGAGTGATGCGGCTTCCATAACACCTTCGAGTCCACCGCATATCAGAACTGCGCCTCTCTTTGCAACCAGTTCGCCCACTTTCAAAGCTCTTGCAAATTCATCTTCACTGGCTCTTGCGGCTCCGATAACACCGATCTGCAAGTTATGCAAGTTAGTCCTCCTTTATTTACCTTTCACAAATATGCCATGAGAGATTTCTTTGTATAAAGGACCTCTATGCCGTCTGTTAGTCACACAAAATTGGTCATTACCAAAGTAGTAAGAATACACCTTTTTCTTATTTAACATATATCTATTCTTTTCATAATCAAAGTGAGAAAATATTAAAATGGTTTCGATCTTATCAATCAATTCGGGTGTTATATCCTTATCGTAATACACGGTTCCCACACCAACATATAAGGTATGATGCGGATATTCCTTTTTCAATTGCTCATACCTCTTCTTGTGATCAGGCTGACGTAATCTTCTAAATATTTGATCATATACGATTTCCTCATCTCTCTGATTTGGTATTCTGGACGAATTATTATAAGTTCTTCCAATATAAAACAATTTATAAGGATAATCGCTATACTTTCCAGTTAACATATAAAAACATGAATTTTTGTCGTGAGATGGGTGTTTTTTCATGAATTCGTCATAAATCATAGGTTTAGACCATTCAATTTCGATATCCTTAAACATTCCAGGGAAGGCTTTTTGTATTGGCATGTGAACCACATTATTAACTTTGTTTTTTGTCATTTATATAAATTTGGTTGCGCGAATGGGTCATTCTCAGTACGTTTTGGAAATCAGTGCTTTAGCTTCTGTATTCTCTCTGCAGACTGGACAGATTCCGTGTCCTCTGCCAATTCTGCCATCTGGGATTCCGAGGATCTCTGCGCCGACCGCTTCTTCCATCTCGAGACCGCAATCTTTTCTGCCGCACCATGAGATTCGGCAGATGTTTGAAGATGCTTTTTCTCGTGCTTCTTCGAGGGTATCGCAGTCGATTATGCTTTCATCAAGCCTCTTTTTTGCGATCCTGAAAAGATTTGTGTGGATCTCTTCGAACAATTCCAGTACCGTGTCACTCACCACTTCAAGGGGGACGGATCGTTTCTCTGCGGTGTCACGCCGCACGATCACACACGAGTTCTTTTTAAGGTCTCTTGGACCGATCTCGATTCTGAGTGGCACGCCTTTAAGCTCCCATCTGTAGTACTTTGCCCCCGGTCGTTCATCACTGGAATCGATCTTCACCCGTACACCACGGGCTTTGAGGGTTGCCTCGACTCGCTGGCATGCCTCGACCACGTCTCCTGATTCTCCAAAGATGATTGGGATTATTACGACCTGGATGGGTGCAACTTCTGGTGGGAGTCTGAGTCCGCGGTCATCGCCGTGTATGCTTATCAGTGCTGCAATACATCGCTCAGAGATGCCGTAACATGTCTGGTGAGCGTACTGCTGGGCGCCTTCGGCATCCTCATATGTGATCTCAAATGTTTTGGAGAAGTTGGTTGCGAGGTGGTGTGCTGTTCCGATCTGGAGTGTGCGAGCCTCAGGCATCAGGGCGTCCACTGCCATCGTGTAATCGGCGCCAGGGAACTTGTCCCACTCCGGGCGCTTTGATACGATCACAGGGATTGCAAGCCTCTGGTAAAACTCCCTGTATATTTTAAGCCCTGCTTCCACCTGTGCAGCAGCAGCGTCCCATGTTGGGTGTACGGTGTGAGCCTCTTTGAACGATGTGATCTCTCGGAGGCGTATCAGTGGACGGGTGTGTTTTGTCTCGTATCGGAAGGTGTTCACGATCTGGTATATTCGGAGTGGCATGTCTGCATGGCTTCGCACCCAGAGTCTGTACATCGGATAGATGGCGGTCTCACTCGTGGGTCGTAGTGCCAGTGGGATCTCCAGTGGTTCTCTGCCACCGTGTGTCACCCAGTACACCTCGTCTTCAAATCCCTTGATGTGCTCAGCCTCTTTCATGAACTCATTCTTTGGAATAAGGAGTGGAAACATCGCTTCTGTGTGATCCACGTCCAAAAGTTCTCGAAGGATGCTGTATACCCTGCTTCGAAGGTTGAATCCGAAGGGGTACCACACGTACAAGCCTTTCACAGGGTAACGTACGTCCATTATCTCTGCCATCCACAAGAGTTCATTGTACCACTTGCTGAACTCATTCTTTATAGGAAGCTTTGCAATCTCAGGTCCGTCCGTCATGATACCACCAAGATGATTACTGGAGTTATGAAGGATTCTATTGCTGCTGCAAGCAGTAGAAGCGGCATAATCCACCGCAGATAAAATCTAACACTCTTCTTAAACTCGTATGATATATCTACTTTATCCCCTTTAAGCGAAGAAATGACCTCACGTCCCAATCGCAACCCAATAGCAGCACTCAACAGGACCATCGGCACCTCAATTAGCCCATGTGGCAGGATTGCCGCTCCAATAAATAGCAATCCACGGGCAGCGAGAGAGACGTTTATGAGTATACCGATGATGAAGCCGTTTGAGGCTACAAAGAGCAGAGGGATAAGACCAAATCCCAATCCAAATATGAGCGCCAGAAAACTCTTAACCGCGTTGTTTAAAAAGATAATAAACATGACTGAGATTGGGTCAAGGGTTGTTATCCACTCAAAGATCTCTATAGCCTCTTCAAGAAACGACACAGCATCTCCAGCGAAATGGGATGCGTAAAAATAACCTGCCATGATGGACAGAATAAACAGGAGAGAAACTAAAATGAAATAACCATAAAGACTTCTTAAAAAGCCCATAATCTCTCCAATAAACTGATTAAAAACCATTCCCCTATCATTTGTCCACAAACACAAAAGTATAAACTTTGCTGGACATTTAGAAAACCCAATTTCAGGATTCAACGATGTCCGTCTAATACAAGCTACTATACTTTTATCTGATCTGATGAAAAACCATGCTTCACAAGCGTTTCCTTCATGCGCTCACGATGGTTACCCTGAAGCTCGATAGAACTATCCTTGACTGTGCCACCACATGCAAATTTTGACTTTAATTGTGTACACAACTCGTGTAGATCTATCTCCTGCGGGTCAAGCCCATCTACAACGGTAACCTCTTTACCATAACGCCTTCTATTCACTTTTATAACGATCCTCTGCTGTTCTTTTGCAACTTCTTCACAAATACAAAGCTCTTTCGGCAAGCCACACACGGCACACATTTCTGAACTCATTTATCAGGCATATCCTCCAGATTTACATCAACAAATATGTACAACCTTTACCTCGTATTTGAGTAATACAGTTATTAAATCTAATGGTCAAGCAGGCGACCAAACTACAACGACCAACAAAACGATAGAAAAATAAGGAAGACGTTCAATCCATTGGGACTGCAAAGATGGAAATATCTACAGCACTCCTCGTAGTATCACTCATCGCAGGTTTCTCTCTTGGAATTATCACTGGTATAATACCAGGTATACATGTCAACAACACTGCAGCTCTCCTTCTTGCCATGATGCCACTCCTACAAAATTACAACATTCCACCAATCTATATCGTGATAGTGATACTCTCGAATGCAATCACCCACACGTTCATCGATATCATACCCGCAGTTCTCGTCGCAGTTCCCGAACCAGATACCGCTCTTGCAGTACTCCCTGGTCACAGCATGACAATAGAGGGGCGCGGTCTTGAAGCCATCCGACTATCTGCTCTCGGAAGCGCAGGGGGCGTCATCACGTCCCTACTGCTCATACCACCACTGGCATGGATCTTTGGACAGTTCTACGAATATCTTTATGAGTACATGGCATGGATGCTCATCGGACTGATTCTCTTGATAATCTTAACAGAAAAGGGAAGTAGTGTGATCAGGGAGGGGAGCCTCGCGCACTTGAGATACAAAGCCTTTGCAGCGCTCGTATTTCTCGCTTCAGGCACACTCGGCATTATCTCATTCGGCTCTGAAAAACTGCTGAATCCACCGATCCAGATTGGAGAGGGTGCGGTCTTCCTCCCGATGCTGAGTGGATTGTTCGGAGCCTCAACACTAATAATAAGCATGTTTTCAAGAAGAGAACTGCCACCACAAGGCGAAACAGACTATACCCTCCCGCCAAAAAGACTGATTCGCGGCATATTCTTCGGAAGCACAGCAGGCTCACTCGTAGCATGGTTCCCAGGTGTCTCATCAGCAGTAGCAACCATAATAGCACGACTCGCAATCCCAAATGAATACGAAGAATCAGAAAGTGAATTCATCGTATCCCTCAGCGGTGCCAACACCTCCAACGCAATCTTCACCCTAACAGCACTTTACATAATCGGTAGGACTCGAAGCGGTGCAGTAGCAGCCATCGACCAGATATTGACCATAAACCAAGAAACAATGCTGCTTCTATTCACAATCATAAGTCTCACAGCACTAATCTCCTACCCAACAACCATCCTAATCGGAAAAAAAGCACTCAAACTATTTGAACACATAAACTACACCCATTTCTTATCCAGTGTCCTCATCCTGCTCCTATCAATGGTCATACTCTTCACAGGCACCACAGGACTTGTAATCTTCGCAACCGCAATCCCGATTGGCATGCTACCACACTACCTTGGAGTGAGAAAAAGCCATCTCATGGGATGCATATTACTGCCAGTCACGCTGTACCTACTGGGCTAACTTCGATAAACTTATTGGTGCCTCAGATGTTCTATTTGGGGGTGTTTGAACTTGTAAGAGCAAGTCTTTATAGTCACTCAGACCGTCGATCTGGAGGTCATCCTGCGAGGGTTGGCGGGCAGATTGAGACACAAAGTTTATGCGTTTTTATTCGTTAAATGTTGGATCATCAACAAGTCCTTGTTTGGATAGAGAGATAGAGGTGATTTGTAGTGGAAGAGTTTGTTCAGGTGTCAACGACTGTGGAGAGGAGGGAGGATGGCGCGCGGATTGCTGGTGCGCTTGTTGAGGAGAGGCTTGCTGCGTGTGTTCAGGTGGTTGGTCCGATATCGAGTACTTATCGGTGGCAGGGTGTTGTGGAAAGAAGTGAGGAATGGTTGCTTTTGGTTAAGACCAAGAGAGACTTATATGGTATGGTTGAAGAGGTCATTTGTGGGTTGCACCCGTATGAGGTTCCAGAAGTGATCGCCGTGCCGCTGATTCTTGGTAGTAGTGATTATCTTGGTTGGATGAGGGCTGAACTCTTGGATGAGTAGATCTGTCGGGGGTGTCTGGAAATGGTTCTTGGTATTGATATTGGTGGTGCGAACACCAAGGTGGCATCGAGTGATGGCCGGGTTGTGGAGATTACGTATCTTCCATTGTGGAAGGATGTTCTGCTCGTGGAGGAGCTCTCCAAGATTGCCGAGCGTTTCAAGCCAGATAAACTTGCAGTTACGATGACTGGTGAGCTTGCAGATTGTTTTCCTGATAAGAGGTGTGGTGTTCGGGCGATAAAACAGGGGGTTGAGGCTGCCTTCAGTGATTCTATGATCAGGTATGTTGATGTGAATGGCATGTTAACGGATGGGAGTAACGTGGATGAGCTTTCTCTTGCTGCTGCAAACTGGTGTGCGTCTGCACGATTCATTGCAGAGGAGTTCGAAGATTGTATCTTTGTTGACATGGGCAGTACCACTACTGACATCATCCCGATTGTATCTGGCACCCAGCGTGCGCACACAACCGATTTTCAGAGACTGCTCTATTCCGAGCTTGTCTACGCTGGAATGCTTCGAACAAGCATTGCAGCTCTCACAGATCACGTGCACCTTCGCGGGAGGATTTGCGGGATTGCATCAGAGTATTTTTCAAATACCGCCGATCTAAACCTTGCGATGGGACTTATCGGCGAGGATGAGTACACGTGTGAGACACCTGACGGTGGTGGAAAGGATGTTGCATCCGCGGAGAGGCGGCTTGCACGCATGCTCTGTGCAGACCCAGGCGAGCTCGGTCGCGGCGAGATGCGCGAGGTTGCAGAAGAGCTTCACCATGCACAAGTTGATCGCATCAAAAGAGCAATCAAGGCGGTGGCAGAAGAGTATGGTCTCTCTCGAATCATTGCATGTGGCATCGGCGAGGCAGTGGTGGAGGAGGTGGCAGTGATTGCGGAGCTTGAGATAACGCTTGTTTCAGAGGCTTATGGTAAGAGAGTTTCAAGTGTCTTTCCCGCGTACGCTGCAGCACGACTCATGGAAAATGCTTTGACTCACCAGTGATCCGCAGATCCACCCAATAAGAGGGTTTGTTTGATTTCATAGGTCGATCTGTGGTACGAGGTCGCAGCCTCCGCAAGGAAGGCACATGGTCTTTGAGCAATCCACGCGAAGGTTGTATTTTTCGAGTTTTTCTTTTGTCATTCGCGCAAGTCTGAGGATTCGTTCAGGCGTTGGGCGCGCTCCAGTGAACTCACCAGCGCGCAGCGGGTTGATTGCGATGGCGCGAAGAATCGGTATCACTCCCCTCCTTACTAACTCTTCAACACCCGCTTCCACAGTCTCATCTGTCTCTCCAAGCCCTATCAGCATGTTAGAGTAAACCCTGTTCTTCCCAAACACCAAAACCGATTCTTTCAATGATTCGAGGACGAAATCGAGATCTAATTCGCAACAAACCTCTTTGAATATTTCACGATCCATCGTCTCAACGTTGTACTTTATCTCAGATGCCCCTGCATCTTTCAAGAGTCGTGTTGAATCCTTGGTCGGGTAGATCGAAACACCTATCGGCACATCGTATTTCCTGAGAGCTTTTACCGCGTCTACTGCACGTTCCACTTCTCTTTCAGGCGAGTCTGCCACACCTGAAGTGATCGATATCGCTTTGAGGCATCCAGTCTTTGCCGCTTCATCGACCATACGAATTATCTCATCAGTACTCTTAATTCTACCCTCTATCTTCGGGACAGCACAGAACTTGCAGTCGTATATGCATCTCTCGCTTATGGTGATGTATGCCTGCTCTGGGCAGTGGATCAACTCCTCCTCGATTTTTGCCCGTAGAAGCTCTCTACCGGCCTTTAACACAACGATTTCATCCCCATCTGCCATTCCCTCGAGCTCCGAATCAGAATTAACAGCAAGCCGCACCCTATGCCCCTCAGATTTGAGAAAGATAGCTCTCCCCCCTGCACCTGGCCCTGCAGTCGGGATCGTGAGCCGTTTGACGAGTGATGCATCGATCTTGATCGATCCGATCGATATAAGGGTCGCTTTCGTCTCAGCATCCATCTTCATCAACCATCAACATCTTCGAATAAATAAAAATGAATAAAATTAATCGACACATCCTCTTCACACCATCACCTATTAGTGTTTAAGATATATCTCTTTTCTGTGGGGCAGGCTTTGACATCTTTGGGCTAGCGTTGGGTGTGGTATTTGTTCGATCTCGGTGATCACCAGTGTTCATCAACACGCGACGTCCAGATCAGTTGGTTTACCGAACAACAGAACCATAGGAAAGTTTATACTTCCCTCCATCTTAAGAGAAGATTCGGTTATTAGCATCTGCGAGGGTAGCCAAGCGGCCAACGGCGACGGACTCAAGATCCGTTCTTGAAGAAGTTCATGGGTTCGAATCCCCTCCCTCGCATAACTCGACGTGTCTATCTTTTCGCTATTTCACTCTCATCTGCACGGTTGTGAATATTGGTCCACGTATATCGATCTTTTTCTTGTGACTGGTGACGTATCGCTGGGCAATAGGGTCTATCATCAGATTGACCTCGCCTGGGGTCTTCACGATCCGCACCCGATAGAAGACCTTATCCAAACCATTACACAAGCCCATCTCGATTTCACTCGCCGCCATTGCAGCGAATGCATCGATGTACCGAAGATTTGTCGCCACACTTGTTTCGATCAGTTTCTGGTCATTTGGCGGAACCCCAATGATGTTTCCATCGCGCACGACTACGGTATTCATCGCAGCAGGTCCGCAGAGCCGTGTCTTTTCCTCAGATTCCACGACATTCACAACGACATTCCTGTTGAACAGCGCTCCTTGCCATGCTGTGAACTCGCAGGGGCTCGGCTCGTCCCTGTGAACCTCGCACGTCTCGACTATCGCCTCTGCAATCTCAAGTCCGATGTCGGTTGCAGGTTCACGCTCCACACGTACCATCTTTGCAAGCTCGTGATCGCTGATCTCCCAACTCGGACGATACTGGAGGAACTGCGGATATGTGAGCGCTCGAATATCGGGCGAGTTATGAAGTATCATGGCGAGTCGTTCAACCCCAAGCCCCAAGTTCATGACAGGACAAGGCACGCCATACTCTGCAAGGGCGGTTGGTGAGTAGATTCCGAACGTGGCAATCTCAACCCAGCCATCTGAGTACTTGCTGCTCGAACCTACAAGCTTCGGATGGTACGCAAAGATCTCGATCTGGGTGTCAGGGATGTAATACTTGCTGCGCTTCTCATCAGGCACAAACTTGAAGTCTTCAAACCCAAACTGTGAGAGCAAGCCCTCTGCCACGGCCATACCATCATCTACACCTACGTCCTCATCCATTATCACACAGGATGCAGAATGGTAAGTCATCAGCCTTTCAGCATCCTCGTTCTGTTCACGCCTGAAACACCTATCGATAGAGAAGATGTGGAGAGGCATGGGCGCGTGCTCAAATAGGCTTGCAAGCGTGATGAACCAGCCAGACGTCATATGGCTTCGGAGCGTCCTGCGTGTGGAATACGGTTGCAAGTCCTTGAGCTCTGGGAAGACGCGATCAAGCATCACTGCAACTTTAGAATCGGAAACATCAAGTTTGTGACTGATCTCTGCCACCAAGTCATCGCCTTCAACCTCGCCCTTCTTATAACTATGAAGAATCCCTCGAATTTCCTCAACACCCTTATAGTCAAGACCAAGAAGTTCCATGATCAATGAAGCACGCTCATCCGAAATGCCGAGATCGGGACGTGGTAGACCTGCAAGATAGAAACAGCGATCAAGCACAGCCAAAGCCTCGTGACCAAACTGCTTACGAACATCCTCCTCGTCAACAATCACGGGATTCACCATCTCATCAAAACCAAGACGAAGGTACGCCTCCCGCAAACGATGCACGGTCTCAAATATCGGATGCGGTTTTCCAAAAACAAAGCTGTTACGAGGATACTTCGTATTTGTCGAACGGCGAGAAAGCACCGAACGACCTCTCTTCCAGAGCACATCGAGATCAAGTCCATCACGTACCCTAAAATCGTTAGGATCAAACATCATGATAACCACTCTAAATAATATAACACACATATTAGTCTTACCTATCCCTAACACCCCAAAGCCACCGATGCTCGAATGTTATATCAGCTTTGAAGAAAAACAATTATTCCTGTGAACAGGCGCCATGAGAATTTACAAAAGCGATATAATTTCAATGCAACGCTTTTATGTTTTAGATAGAGAATGTTGACGGAGGCGGAGTGGTGTGAGAGATTATATTCCTTCCCAGTTTGGTTTTGGGAGGAATTAAAATCGCAAAAGATATATCGAGTGACGTATGAATATATGATATAGGATGACAAATTAAGTGGAATCAATCCTGCATTCATTACCTATAATTTAATTCAGAGGTATAAGAAAGGGGGAGATTTAGTTATCGGTCCAATTGATACTGACGCAGAGGGCAACTAAATGAAATCATCGCATTGCTCGACATCGTGTATGCAGCAGATGGTTAGGACTTGCAAGTTGTTTGGTGTGGTGAGAGCGGCGTCTGCGATACATAACTCTGCGATAGTGATTCATGGTCCTCTTGGCTGTGGGTATAATTTGAACTATATTTTGGGGATGAGGGGTGGAGCGCCACCGATTTTCCTATCGGGGATGGATCAGGGCGATGTTGTCTTCGGAGGTGAAGAAAAGCTTCGAAGGGTGATAGAACGGGTGTCCGCAGGGGATTATGATTTGATCACGGTTGTGGATTCATGTGCTCCTGCTGTGATGGGGGAAGATGTTCGGTCTGTTGTGAGTGATTACGACGATCCCAGGTTGATTTATGTTCCAGGTGGTGGTTTTGAGGGGGATCACTTTGATGGATACCTTGAGACGATACGATCTTTGTCAAAACTTGTTTCCGTTTCTGATATTGGAGAAAGGTATGGTTTGAATATTATTGGAGAATTCAGGGGCGGAAAAGATCTTAAAATTGTTAAAGAAATGCTTGGGTCGTGTGGGATAAATATAAAGTCGGTATGGACCAGATCAACTATTCAGGAGATAAGAGAGTCTGGTTCGGCGATGTTGAATGTCCCGTTCTGTGAAGCGGTTGGACTTGATGCTTGCAGGCTCTTAAAAGATGAGTATGGGACTCAGTTCATGGATGTATCAACTCCGATTGGAATATCTGGGTCTATAGATTTTTTGGAGAGTATCTCCGATTTCTTTGGTAAAGACGTTCCAGATGAGACTTATTCACAGTTTAAGAGATTGAAAAGCGATTTTGGTAATATGTTCGTCGGTAGAAAGATAGCGCTTTTTGGAGGGCCCACTCGGGTTATATCTTTTTTACGATTCTTCTCTGAACTTGGGTTTGAAACAAAATACATATCACTGGACAACGAATCAGAAGAGACCTTGAAGAAGCTATGTTTGATAAAACGAGAGTTTGGAATCTCTCCAGAGACGATAAGCGATACTTCGCAGATTGAAGACGTTGACCTGATTGTTGGTGGTTTGGGTGAACGGGGGGTTGCGTATGATCTAAAGGCGCCACTCTTGGATGTGATGCACTCTCACGAGATCACCTTTGGGGCGGAGGGTGCAAAAAAGATAATAGAGAGGATCAAACACGTTTTGTCCACAAAATAAATCATCGAGTTGTTTCTTCAAGCGGTGGCTTCAACACCTGTTGTGTGGTTAGCCGTTCTGATTGTCTTCTGCTTGCATTCCTCTATGCACTTTTCACAGTTAGTACATTTCTCTTGGTCAATCACTGCTAGGAAATTGGTTACCGTGATGGCTTCTTCTGGACATGCTTTGACGCATCTGCGGCATCCTGTGCATCCGAATTCGCAGACTGCTTTTACTGCTTTGCCTTTATCGTATGACAGGCAGAGGACGTGTGTTTTCTCGCTCTCTTTTGCCATGACCAGTACGCCTGTTGGACACTCGTCGATGCATAAGCTGCAGCTTTTACACATGTTCTTGTTGATGTGCGGTAGGCGATCATCACCTATACAGATCGCGTCAAATGGGCATGCTCGCACGCAGGTGCCTCGCCCCATGCATCCGTACTTGCATCCTTTTTCGCCATCTGAGATCATCATAACTGCTCTGCAGTCATCAATTCCTACGTATTCAACCTTGTCTATACAGTGCACTCCGCCGTTGCAGAGGACGATAGGATATTCGGGCTCTTTCTCTGTCACTTCTTTACCCATCATCCTGCCGATCTCTTTTGTGATTTCGAAATCGCAGAGTGGGCAATCGCTGACTGCTGCTACCTCTCCCACCACCTTCTCGGCAAAATCACCGCAGCCTGCAAATCCGCAGGCACCACAGTTCGCACCTGGAAGTATCTCCTCTATCTCCTCCACACGTGGATCCATCTCAACTGCAAATTTTTTTGATGCCCATATGAGTACGATACCGACCATGAGCCCGATGCCTCCGATTACAAGGGCGGATTCAATGACCAGTACTATGTTGCTCATGTCGGGATCACTCCGAAGTAGTTAACGAATGCCATTGCGTACATTGTTGTGATGAAGAATGCATGTGGTATTCCTTGAATAGATGTTGGTACTTTAAGCACCTCTGCCTTTTCGCGCATAGCGGCTAAAAAGAGCATTACTAAGGTGTATCCAATGCCTGCTGCAATTCCATGAACAACACTCTGGACGAAGGTGTATTCAAGTCGAGTATTGAGTACCACGACGCCGAGTATGGCGCAGTTGGTGGTTATCAAGGGCAGGTATATTCCGAGCGACCTGTAGAGCCCTGGACTGTTTTTGCGGATGACAAACTCTACCAGTTGCACGAGGAAAGCGATTACGATGATGTAGGCGATTGTTGTTAGGAAAGTGAGTCCGAATGTCCGCAGGATATAGGTGTTTATCACAAATGCGGCTATCGATGCCATCACCATTACAAATACCACTGCCATCGACATGCCTTTAGCACTCTCTGTCGCCTTTGTCACTCCCAAGAACGAGCAAAGTCCAAGGAACTGGATCACAAGAAAGTTCTTAACGAATATCCCATCCATTAATATGGTAAATAGGTTTACATCAGCCATTCACGCCACCCCTTTCCTTTGTTTTCTGATATTATTGTAGTTGGTCATTGCCATTAAGATTCCGATAGTCATGAACGCCCCGCCAGGAACTATCATGAATGTGATCGGTTCTATCGGTATGTTGAATTCAAATCCGTATAGTGCAATGCCTCCTGTTCCGAAGAGTTCCCTGACAAATCCGAGGATTGCAAGAACGATCAGAAAACCTATCCCGATCCCAATGGCATCAGCGATAGAGTATTTTAGATCGTTCTTGTTTGCATAGGCTTCGGCACGACCGATGATGATACAGTTGACCACGATTAATGGTACGAAAATTCCCAGTTGATCATACAGCGGGGGTGCATAGGCTTCCATCACCATGTCGGTTATTGTAACAAAAGTACATATTATTATGATGAACATTGGAATGCGGGTTATTGGAGGAATCTGCTTTCTTAGAAGCGATACCAGGATGTTTGACCCGAAGAGGACAAACCATGCTGCGAATGACATACCAATAGCATTTTCTAACGTAGTCGAGCAAGCAAGTAGAGGACACAGTCCGAGTACCAGAGCAAGTATAGGGTTGTCTTTTGTAATTCCTCTTATAATTTCACCAGAAAACGTCATTTTCGCCATAATCAACTCCTCCTACTAATTCATTCCTTTAATTTCATCTATTTTCGCATGCAGCCCATCTATCACAGCCTGTGAAGAGATGGTAGCACCTGTGATCGCATCTATCTTGCCACCCTTCTTTGAGAGAGCAAGCTCAGATGTGTGAACTCCCTTGAACTGGTCTGTGAATTCAAGTTCAGCGATCTTTGAACCAAGACCCGGAGTTTCTTTGTGTGCTACGATCTTTATTCCAGCCAACTTATAATCGGTATCTATTCCACCAGCAAGCGTGATCATATCTTGGGATCCGCTCTGCTTGTGGAAGAAACAAAATCCTACAAGATTATTATCTGCATCAAGTGCACGGTAATACAAAGTCTCTTCTCCTAACTTAACAGGATCAAAATGGTCCGTTCCTGGCGGCATCACGGCTTTCAGGGCAAGCTGACGCTGCTCTTCCTTATACTTTTCTAACTGTGCCTGGGTGGGTATGTAGATAGCTCCCAACACTACTCCAGCACACGCTGCCAGTACCACCAACCGCACCAGAACCGAGATCATCTCCTTCTCCATCTTCATGCTACCACCTCGTCAACTGGTTTGGGGACGGTATGCTTTTCAATAAACGCCGAAACAGCGTTCAAGAAGAATATGGTGTAAAGAACAGCTACGACATAATTATAGGTGAAGTAACCGTAGACAACGGTGAGTACCCCGCATAATGCGCCATAGACAAGTCTGCCACGCTTTGTGATCGGGGAAGTGGCAGTATCGTTAGCAAATATGAACGCTCCAAGGAAGAGCATTCCCGTCACGACGTATGACATCTCCTCACCAAGCAATAATGCCAATGCGATGGCTACTATAAGATAACTGAATGGTATGCGCCAGTCAATATACTTTTTATATACAAGGTAGAGTCCACCGATGATGAAAATAATCGGGGACACTTCTGCAAGTCGTCCTGCTCCAAGTTCGAGCAGAAGGTCTGAATACTCTCCTATGTATGGTACAGAGCCCGACGCTGTTAACCGTTCCCATGATATGTTCATGAAGACCCATGCAGTGATTGCTGGATTGAACATAGTTGTTCCAAGACCTCCAAAGGCATGTTTTACCAGCCCAACAGCGAAGACCGCTCCCAACGCAGGTGCCCATACTGGTGCAGTTGGTGGTAGCAGTAGTGCGATTAGCAGTCCTATTAATATGGCATCTCCATCTTTCAGGGTCAACTCCTGGTTGGCAAGTTTCTGGATGCATAGTTCAGTGAGAGCAGCAAACAAGACGCTTACCACTATCAATGCCAGTGCTGGTAGACCGAAGACGTATATTGAGATGAGAGCAACGATCGCGACCATCACTATCTTATTCCACGTGACGGTCTCGATAGTGGTACCGTCTCTTATATGGGGTGGATATGAGACTGTAAGTTTCATTCTTTATCACTTCCCTTGAGTGGTATTCCGTCGAGTGGTGCCCACATATGGCAGGGATGATTGCACGACTGACAGCCCAGTTTAATAATTGGATACTGTTTTTCCTCAGGGATTTTGAACCCTTGCAAGAGTGCTGTCTTGGCAAATCTGATCAACTGTAGATTATACCTGCCAGATGGACAAACATAAGAACACATCCCACACTCAACACAACTCTGAACATGCAACTTCTCACATTCATCATACTTGCCTACATCTGCAAAGGCTGCAATTCTCCCCGGTAGAATATTTACCGGACAGACATCAACACACCTGGCGCAGTGAACGCATGAGCCTGTTTTCTCACGCAGTACTTCGTGTGGTGGTTGGACGGTGATCTCGGTTACGGTTTTGATGACGGGTACCTCATCGGTGACCTGGGCTGTTCCTGAGAGCACTCCGTTCATTATAATCTTCCCTGGTTCGCCCACATATCCTCCACAGGACTGCACCACGTCCTGGAAGCTTGTTCCAATCGCCACAGTTTTAACACATAGCTCACTGACAACTCCTGAGACTGTGAGATTGACATCAATTAAGGGAATACCTTCAAGAACGGCTCTACTCACCGCCAGTGCAGAGTGCGCACTTGATACAATTACACCTGCATCGGCTGGAGTGCCTGTGTTTGAGATTCGTATGCCAGTCATATCGTATGCAAGAAGGTTTGACATCGATGGCATGTAATTTCGCTTCACTGTAACGAGCTTTGTACTGGCACCCAAACGTGATTGAATACTTGATGCAATCTGCTTATTGTTCTTGTTAGCCACGATTGCTGCTTGGCTTGCACCGGATGCTGTCATCAAGAGCTTCACCCCAGAAATTATCTTTGAGATGTTTTCACCAGTGCAGTTGCTACTAACATCACCCGGGTTGGTCAGGTTCAAGATAACAGTATCAATTGTTTTTTCGGTTAGTAGAGTGTTGTAGACCGGATACCCGTTCAGTTCAATTATTCCAGCATCCTCCAAGCTATCCAAGATCTGTGCCTTTGACGGATTCTTGTTTGTTTTAAACTTGATTGATTCACTGGCTCCGTCCGATTCTATAATTATACTCGGTTGTTTACTGCAGTGCGGATGGAGTCTCTCTTCGATTGCAATCACACGCCCCGAGACACTGGAGTGGATTGAGACAGCAAGACCATATTCATCTTCTTCCCCAATTTTCTGACCTCTTAATACTGTATCCCCCACCTCAACGAGTGGTTCACACGCAGCGCCCCTATGCTGCAATAATGGGATTACTACCTGTTTGCGGTGCTCTTCAGTCTCCTCCGGCGCAGCAGTGTTCTTCTCTTCGTCTGTCATCGTATTTTTCGCACTATCAGACATAGCTCTTTAGTCACCCGCCTTGGATCTGGATGAATTGAATAACCCTGGTACATTTATCACTTCCACAGGCTTTGGCCTTGGAGGAATCGTCTCCACAGTGATGTTATAGGTGGTGAAATCGGTTGGTGGATCTGTCTCTGCAGGGTCTGCCTCAAAACCAAGAAGCGTCCAGTCAATTCTGGTTGTGGTGTTGCCATGGCAATCAGCACACCAGAGTGCACCTGTTTTAAGAGCACTCGCCTCTCCAACTATGTTGTGGCTTACTGAATAGTAGAGATCCACCTGTCTCAACACAGCATCTGGATAATCGGGTGTTCCATCATCTCCAGTGTCGAATCCACGCATCTCACCCTCGTTCACTTCACCATCGTTGTTGCTGTCTGCAGCCCTTACATGTGAGAGAGGGATCGGATCTCCCCAATAAAGGCTTGAATCTGGATCCTTTACAACACGACTGTCATTTCCCTCATCCCACCATGTTATAGTTATAACATTAAACGGTTTTAAGAGAGCACCCGGCTCATCTTTACTGGATGGATGGGGTATTCCCTCGTGTGTGCCATTGTAGTATGCAAGTGTGGGCTCGAAATCCTCTGCCCTATAGGTGATTCGTCTCTCACCATCTGAATAATCAATCGAATCAATAGGGCTTCCACCGGGTAGTTCACCGCCAGGGAGCGCGGGTATGTGACACGACTCGCATGAGACCTTCTCAAGGTGAGCGTCTGCAATCATACCATGTGTGACACCCACGTGACAGTCAATACACTTCTTCAGAGCTGACTTGATGAGATGAAACGAGTCCGGCCGATCTATTATATTGCCCCTAGCGTTCCCATTTACATGACATTGGATACAGATGACACTCGCATTGGAGTGGACATCGTATGTAGCATAATCATCACTGCACCACACCACTGCCCGTTTCTCAACGTCATCACAATGGCACTTGCGGGCACAAGTGGCAGACGTTGGAGGTGCTATGTAGAGAGGATCAAGATTATTAATAGCATCATAGTCGTGGTGGCATGCAGTACAATTCGTGCCAACATTCTCTTTAGTAAGTCGCGTATCAACTTTTTTCAGAGCAGGATCTAAAAACAATGGATCCCATGGGAAGGCGATCGTTCCACTGGTATACAGCACATGAAACGTTTTATTACACGCATTGTACTTATTAGGATGACAGCTTTCGCACTCATCTGACCATGAATCACCGTGTATATAATGAGCAGCCTGAGCCTGGTGCCCACCATAATCAAGGTTACCACCAGCTATTATTATCAGTGCTGCCACTGCAATAACAGCAATTATCACATACATCTTCTTAAATTCAATCATACACGCCACGCCATTTCTTGCTCGATCGATCCTTGCCAAACCACCAGATACACATTCACAAATTAAAACTTTCGTTTCAATCCACTTTATTCACGATTCTGATTGTTCCTCTATCGTAGCTATTCTGGCCGGTGAATAAAGCGGATGCTGTTCAGACTTATAGAATATCACCAGCGATTTTGAAAAACCATACAGCATCGCTATGATCTGTATCAATATCAAAAGCATGACAATATTAAGACCTATTGTCACAACTATACCGCCCACACCAATCTCAGCAACAACAATTGCTAACATTGAGACCAATACCAGTGGAAACCCAACTTTCTTGATCACACTTTTAGTCTCAACCATGTTTCTCACCTGAAAGTTCTCTGTACCAGCGCGGGTACTCCTCTTTCACTTCTTCCTTGGAAACAGTTCCTGTAAACATTGAATACGCCATCGGGAACTTGGAAGGGGTTAGATGAACAATGTAAAAATGCAACAGAACAACACAGAGGCTGAACACAGCAAAACCACTATGAAACGACTTTGCTACCGACAAATACCCTACTGGAATGTACGGTGCAAATAACCACGGCGCCCAGAGCACAATACCAGTTACACCAAGAATCGCCCAGTTAACAACCATATCATTCCATAAAGAAAGCTTCTCAAGCCAGCTATACTTATAATAGTCAGTTTTCTGCTCCCCCCACACAGAGACATCATTCACAAAGTCCGATACATCCCCTGAAGTGGGAAAGATAGGCAGCATATACTTCTTAAAATACTTGTTGCCAACAAAGATCCAGCACAGCATCGAATTTATAACATAAAAAACAGCGGACGAAAGCATGCCGATCGCAGCCAACCGATGAATGAACATAACCTTTGAGAGACCAATCGTACTAATCATCCACCCAAGATGCTCAGGGTAGCGCTGAGGCAACCCTGTGATAAATAGGAGCATTATCGAAATCCCTATAATCACATGGGTCACGATCTGCTCTGAAGTAAATTTTCCTACTTGCTTATCCAACTATGATCACCACTCACAAAACTCGTTCGTGCTTGACACTCTTAATATGCATAAATATCATGAGAAGCGTAAGGAGAATTACGCCAACAGTGATAAAGAAGTTCACCAGATAAACCAGCACAATATCGAAGACGCCAAGAGCCTCAGAAGAATCAACCACTACGCCCCTCCCAGGATCAATAGTCATACTCAAAAACAGAACCGCACCAAGTGTTACCACAATCGTCAACGCCAGCGACACCATCGCAATCTTATCCGTCTCAAGTCCCATTGTTATACCTCCTGAAAATCAAAACCTCAAACTTTCTTCAATACCGATTTTCTCTTTACTCACCATTCTTTATGATTTATACCTTTCGATTTTTCAAGATTCAAACAATGATCATTCAGGCAATGTTTCTTCAGCCCTTGAACTTCTCACAACAAGAACTGAACATTCCACCATGGAGGCAACCTTCTCTGAGACAGGTCCAGCCATAGTTCTTGACAGTGTACCCCTCCCATGACTGCCCAACACAACCAAATCCACATTCTTCTCTTTCACTATCTTGAGTATTTCAGGTGCAGCCTTTCCATCCCTCACAAGTATCTCTGCAGAAACACCGTTTTTGGCAGCGATCTCACGCACCTCTTCCGCTATTTTAGAAGCTTCATCAAACAAGCGCTTACGCATTCGTTTGACTATCGCTTCGGGATAAATTAATGTATCTCCCAGCACCATCCCACGTTCAACTTCCTTGAGCGTCGTAACATGCCTCTCAATTATCTTATCCTTGGAATCAACAATGGTGCATGCACAAACTCCAGCATCGTATCGTTTTGCAAGGCTCATACCAGCATTTGCAGCGTACATAGCATCGTCTGACCCATCCGTAGGAATAAGAATCTCCCTATAGTGCTCCATATTTTCGGTCTTCCGCACCAACAGGACATGTGAAGCGCTTTGGCGAAGCACACGATTTGCAACTGACCCAATGAACGGAGGTTCAACATGATCCTCTCCACACGCAGCCATCACTATCATAAGAACATTCATCGCTTTAGCTTCCTTGAGTATCTCCTCGATCGGAGACCCAACAAGCACCTTCACGGATCTAACCACAATCCCATGACCCTCAGCAAGCTTCCGCACCTGACCAACATACTCCTCACCCGCACTCATCACAACCTCTACCAAGTCAGGCGTCCGATATTTACGATCATCCACCACAAACATCGTTGAAATATCTGCTCCATACCTACAAGCCAATTCCACAGCATGCCTCGCAGCAGCGTTTGAATTCTCAGAACCGTCAACCGGAACCAGAAATTGAAGTTCAGCCATACAACAAACCCACAAGCAAGTTTACACCGTCATATTTATAGCTATCGACTCGATGACACGACACCACCCCATGATCCAATTAGATGGTATAAATTCAAAATTTTTAATAATTTTTATAAAATATTAATCCCTCAATGGATTTCTGATGGGGCTGGTGATGAGTATGAGCATTGAGTATTTGAGATATTTTATTTTACTACTGATTCGGGTGATAACCAAAAATTTTACCAATTCCAAGATTTGCACCCCTTGCGATTTTGTCACAGAGCCACAGAGCCGTGTGAATGGAAAGTGCTATCAATAGAGAAATAATACTGAGGATATGTGACTTTTCATGGGCACAAGAACTGGTCTGCACAAATCGCGCGGCGGCTTAATCCGCTGCGAGGTCACGCTAGAGGACGATCGTATTATGGATATTATTCTCTCTGGCGATTTCTTCTTATACCCTGAGGACGCTCTACTGCATATTGCAGACGCTCTCCGCGGTCTCTCAATTTCATCGAGAGAGTTGCTCGTGACAACGATCCATGATGTGTACTCAAAACATGAGATCATCTCGCCAGGTTGTGAGCCTATCGACTTTGTATCTGCAATTGCAAACGCCCTTAAAGAAGAGATGGAGGGTGACTGGTGATGGATGAATGGCGTTTAATCGAGTTTGGCGTTGTTGATATCAAATACATGATGGCAATGAACGAAGCAATACTCCGACGTGCCCCCACAAACACCGTCTTTTTCTGGACCCCCCTCAAATCAATCATACTGGGCTTCTTCCAACGGGCAAGTGTCGAGCTGAACCTCGATAGGTGCAAAGATTATACGATCGTTCGGCGCATCAGCGGTGGTGGCATCGCTTTTTCAGATGACCATGGCCGCCAGATCAACTACGGCGTAGTTGGCGAGATAGATGGTGCACGGTTTCCGCTCGATATCATAGATTCATACCACGCTATCTGCAACGTCTTCATCGAAGTCTTGAAGGATTACGGCATGGACGCTGGTTTCCGCCCCATAAATGATATTGTCGTATCAGGTCGAAAGATCTCTGGCAACGCTCAAACCAGACGAGGCAGTCGTCTACTCCAGAACGGAACACTCCTGCTCGACTTCGACGTCAGTGAGATGGTTCGCGTCTTGAACGTGCCGAGTGAGAAGTACAGTGACAAACTTGTAAATTCTGTTGAAGAAGGTCTCACATGGATGGACAAAGAGCTTGGCTATCCAGTCAGAATCGACGATGTTAAGAAAAAAATTATTACAAAATTTGAGGAACGCTTTGATATAACACTCAAACCTACTACCCCAACACCCAATGAAGCAGAACTGGGGGATGAACTGTTTGAAAAGTATTCTTCACCCAAATGGAACTTCAAGTGACAAACTTTACCTATTGCAGAGGACTTAACGAGCGTCTGTTAGATCGTTTATTTTGATTACATTTGATTAATATACCTGCAACTCTACTTTAATTTTTGATTATTCGGCAATTAAGATTTATTTATGAGATAACTCCTCCCGTCGCAATAATTCACCCAAACTTTTCAGGATAGACGGGTTGTAAGAGCAATCCATCACCTGACCACGGCCACCTTGATCAGATCTGTTCCCCCGCTCCTGCCAGTAGACGTGCCTGCTATAGTCACTATAACATCACCGACACCAATCCCTTGTTCCAGTGCAACCCTCTCCGCAGCCGATAGCAGCCTGTCAGTATCATCGATCGGTTCGATCATCACCGATCGAACGCCCCATATCAGGCACAATTTCCTGTAGACCTGTTGGCTTGTGCATAGAGCGATCACTCCGGGTGCAGGTCGGTATCGTGCAATCAAACGTGGCGTTGTCCCGCTTTCGGTGGGTGCGAGTATGGCACTGGCACCGAGCCGCTCTGCAACATCACACGCTGCACGGCTCACCACATCAGAGACTTTCTGACTTGGTGTGAGCCTGTGAGTCAGCACGTGGTCTCTGAACTCACAAGAAGCTTCTGTGGCACCAGCGATGCGTGACATCACGCCCACTGATCGAACAGGATACCTGCCGCTTGCCGTCTCCTCAGAGAGCATTATTGCATCTGTACCATCGAGGATGGCATTTGTAATGTCTGTTATCTCTGCGCGGGTGGGACGGTTCTTCTCAACCATTGAACGCAGCATCTGAGTAGCTGTGATAACAGGCTTTCCCGCCTCGTTGCAGAGTCGTATTATCTTTTTCTGGATCAAACCAATCTCTTCGAATGGTACATCCACGCCTAGGTCTCCACGTGCCACCATAATACCGTCAGAATCTGTGATAATCTCATCAATTCGTGCTAGAGCCTCGTGCCGCTCTATCTTGGCAATAACAGGTATCTCTGCTCCAGCACCAGATATTATCTCCCGCGCCATTCGCAGATCGCCAGACTCTCTAACAAAGGAGATCGCAATTAAATCAACACCATTCTCCACACCAAAGAGTATATCATCCCTATCTTTCTCACTGATGGTGGGGGCGTGAATGCTTGCACCAGGGAGGTTCACTCCCTTATGTGACGTGAGAACACCACCTTCAACCACGATGCAGTGAATTTCATCCCCGGAAACATCTTCAACTCTGAGCTCGATCGAGCCATCTGCGAGAAGTACAGTATCGCCTGGCCTGGCCTCTGTTGCCAGCATTGGGTGATCCACGCTGATCAACTCACCACTTGATACCATGTCCTTTATGGTAAGGGTGATTCTATCAGTTCTGTTGAGAGTTGCTCGTTCGCCCTCAACTCTGCCAATGCGCATTTTAGGCCCTGCAATATCCTGAAGGATCGCTACAGGCACGCCAAGCTCATCCGAGACGCTCTGTATCAACTCGATGGTTTCTCGATGCTCATCATGGGTTCCATGCGAGAAATTGAGGCGTGCCACATTCATCCCAGAACGAACCATCTGAGAGAGAGTCGCCCTATCACTGCTCGCAGGACCAATAGTGCAGACAATCTTTGTGTGTTGCATAAAATATCATCCCTTGATTGACTATAAACACGTGGTTCATTCTTAACGTTTTGCGAGTATCTGAAGTTTGCAACCAATGGGATCAATGTCCCCATGGGCGGGGCGCCAGCCCCAATGGATACGCACCTGTTATATGACTGAGGCGAAGGCGAGGCAAGGAAGCGAAGCGACAGCGGAATTAGGCCGATGTATATTCAATAAATTATTAAATCGATCTCCAAACAACTTTGCAACGATTTAAGATTTAATAGTTCTCTCTTTCGTTAAGTCATATCAGCCTCCTTCGCATCTTTTTCCAGAAGGATCTATTATTTAAAAGAAAATTTTTGAAATCTTCTGTTCCAGCGATCTCCGCGAACATTCAGTGATTACCCAGCGATGGTATCAATAGCCCATGCCTATTTTGATGTGCCAAAGATCTTCTTGAAGAGGCTTTTTTCTTCTATGTTATTTATTTTGTGTTCTCTTTTGGGTGGTTCTGTTTGTGGTAGGTTTTGTTCTTCTCTCTTCGTTTTTATTATGTTTTTGTCGGGAGAGTTTTTCTCCTTTTCGAGTATTTTTGTGTTTTCTTCTATTTTTATTTCTTCTGGTGGTTCTTCTTCGGTGTAGGAGAATCCACGTTCGATTGTGGGTGATGTGCCCCCGTGTTTGCTTCGTCTCACACGAACATCTACGAGTATTGGGCGTTCTACTCGGTTGCTCACGATCATTGCAACTCCTGGTGGTAGCCGTTTTATCTCTTCTTCAAGCCCGCTGCTCAGTCCTTCGATCCCTTTGCTCAGTGCTTTCAGGTCGTTTGCGTTTGTGATCCGCATTATTATTTGTGTGTTGCATTGTGAGATCACGTTTTTGTCCACGCGTGCTGGTCGTTGTGATATTACGAGCAAGCCGAGCCCGAATTTACGCCCTTCTGAAGCAATGGTTCGAAGAATGTCTGTACTTGTGGTTTTGTCAAATCCTCTTTCTGGGCAGAAGTTATGTGCCTCTTCGATCACGAGCATGCATGGTGAGATTTTTCCAAGTTTTCTCATCTCAAAGAGTTGGCTGCAGAGCCTTGCGACTATCATGGACTGAACATCGGGCTCTACCCCTTTCATGTCAATTATGGATGCATGTCCTGGTTTTATCAGTTCGTTTACAGTGGTTGGATTCTCTGACAGTAGCCCTGTTTCTTTGAGCTTTTCGAGTGCATGAATAACGTTCCACCTGGCTTTGCTTTTGTCTTGACCAACCTCAAAGATGATGTCATCAACCGTGTACTTATCTTTGTCAGCCCTGAGCTTACTTATGGCTTCATGGAGGATGGCGGTCTGGCTCTTGCTGCGATCATCGGCAAAGAGTTGTGACAGGTCAGAGGTTGTTAGATTCACTTCGTTCAGCCTGAAGAGCCTGTCAGCATCAGGATTTATCTCTCTTTCTGCCGGCGTGTAAACCGTAACCTGTTTCCCATACCCCTTCCCGGTTACCCCATATCTTTTGAAGACCTTGTCATCCACATCGTTCGATTCTCTCAAGGTTAAGTACTCGCCATGTGGGTCTATGATCAACATAGGTATCCCGTTCTCAAGCAACTCTTCAAGAATCACCGCTGCAGTATACGACTTACCACTCCCTGTCCTCGCAAGAATGCTCACATGCTTCTGGACAAGATCATCCCCATCAAGACAAACCCTAAGCCCATGCCCCTCAAGAAGCCCAACATAAATATCCCCTCCCAACAACCCAAGGGTATATTTTATAATCTCGTCATCAGCTCGAAAAACCTTGTCCCCGGGGCTAAAGGGTGTATTCGGTGTTCGGAGCAGACCATCCCCGCCCCGAAAACCAACCACTGATGCACTGGCAGCCTCTCTCAACCGAAAGTCATCACTCATCCTGACCACGTCATCCACATGCCCGAGTGTCCACCCCTCAATCGCATGCCACACCTTCACATACTCACCACGCCTCACAACAACGCCATCAGGAACCGCGAACTCAAACTTAAAAGAACCAGTACGCCCATAAATCACACCAACAGAATCCTTAACCACAAACATCACCAGTATAATTAATAGAAGATACGTAACATTACCATATATCCATTCCCATTACAACACTCATGAGCGTATCCCCCTATCATATCCCACAAAACCCAGCCCTCAACCCAACAACAAGTGAACAACTTGACATTACAAGAGAAAATAAAAATTTAATTATATATTAATTAATAGACTGCAGTATATTTACAGAGTATAGTAATTGAATTAGTAACTCAATGAATAATTTTAAAAATTATTTTTGTCAGTTTCGCACAGTCAGGTTTCTCGAAGAAGTCATGTGAGCAACAAATATATATATATAGATAAACGGCGTATGAATATGTTGCTGTTGGGCGTGTAATGCTTTGGCAGCGTTGGTGTGGAAATATGGAGGAATAAAGGATGCCAAAAGTAGCAATAGTGTATGTGAGTTCTATGGGACGAACAAAGATGATGGCTGAGGCCGTGGCTGATGGAGTGCGAACCGTTGAAGGGGTCGACCTTGTGATACAGAACCGCGATGAGTTCAACATCGACGATGTGAAGGATGCAGATGCGATAGCACTGGGTGGAGGAACCTACGGGTATAGTTTGACCCATGCAATAGACACACCCCTGCGAATCCTAAAAGAGACAGATCTCAAGGCAAAGGTTGGAGCAGCCTTTGGTTCTTACGGCTGGAGCGGTGAGGGCGTGCCAACGCTGATTGAAAAGCTCAAAGAGATGGGGTTAAACGTGATTGAGCCAGGTATCAAAGCCAAACAGGCGCCTGACAAAGAGGCTATCGAGGCATGCTTCATGCTCGGAAGATCCCTGGCAGAGGGTGTGAAGGCCTAAAAGCAAGCATGCAACAACGGCCTAACGTATCAGCAACACAAACGGTTGTTTGAGAACGTATAGTTAAAAAAACGTCAGATGCTTTTTACTATCTTCTTCTTTTTCACAAATTTAGCGTGACAGCTGCTATACAATCCTCTAAAATCAATCAAATACACGCTTTTTTTGTACTTGTTTCCTTGTTTACTCACTATTTTTTTCTTTTTTGCCGTTGAGGTTGAATAGTTCAGCCACTGTATCGAGAAACTCTTTTTCATCGTGTTCTGCAGCAGATCGTAAAACTTTTGTCGGTTCTGCAAGTATCTGGTTTGAGAAGGATCGTGTGAGGTCGTAGACAACCTTCTCCTCGATCTCGCCGATCGTGTGATAAGCACTCAGCTTGTTGATTGCTGCCCTGCATTCATCTTCTTTTATTCGTTCTATCTTATTGTAAAGTGCAGAAATAATTTTGTCAGCTTTTTGACGTTTATATCTTGCATTTAACAACTGTAATTCTTCTTCAATGATTTTTTCAGCGTGTTTTGCTTCTTTTCTTCTTTGTTGCAGATTCCGTTCACTTACACTCTTTAAATCATCGATGTCATACAGAGCCACGCCTTCAACACCTTTGACATCAAGATCAACATTGCGCGGGTTTCCTATATCGATCAGAACCACACGATTCTCACGACCAGCCATCACGCCAGAAACCATCTCCGGAGTGACCACGTTGTGTGGTGCAGATGTGGCAACGATCACTACATCACACTCTCTCATATACTCACTGAACTGATGATAAGGCACTGCGAGACCGTGCAGGCTCTTTGCCAGGCTCTGTGCCCTCTCGAAGGTTCTGTTAGCAACATAGATCACATCAAGCTCTTTTCCAGCGAGGGCCTTCGCCACAAGGCTTCCCATCGTCCCCGCCCCAACAACCATTACTCTCTTTCCTCGAAGTCCGCCGAGAACTTCTTCTGCAAGCTCCACTGCTGCCGATCCTATCGAGACAGAACCTTTATTGATTTTTGTCTCTCTGCGAACCCGTTTCCCAACATGTATAGCCTTGTTAAAAGCAGTATCGAGCACTCGTCCCGCTGTACCAGTCTTCTTGGCAAGATTGTACAACTCCTTCATCTGTCCAAGTATCTGATCCTCGCCGATTATCATCGAGTCGAGTCCTGACGCCAAAGAGAGAAGATGGTGAAGAGACTCTTCATGATCGAGAAAATCCACTATCCGAGACGACACATTCATCTCTTTTGCAAAAGCCAGAAGCACCTTACTACCTTTTGGAGAAACAACATAGATCTCGACCCTGTTACACGTCTTCAACACCGCGCACTCTTCCACAAGATCGTGAGAGATCAACTGCACGAGCAACTCCTCAATACCGCCATGCCATGCATGTGCCATATCCCCAATCGTCGCCTTCTTATGCGTTATAAGCATACTCGAGATCTCAGTCATACCAACCAGCACATCCAACTATCATTCACACCATAAAAGAAGTTTGTGGAAAAACGTCCAAGAGTCTCTAATTAACGAGGAGCACATATCTAATGATTGCGTGGGACGTTCTGAGTAGATGGTTCTGTGCAAAGTAAAGTAAAATTCATAAATAACAAAAAATAAAAATAAGTAATTTTTAATTTTATATATTTTCTATCGTCTGGATCTCTACTTTTTTCACATGAGGTTTGTTGATCACATCAGGCATCCAGTCGGGTTTGTTTTTAGGAGCAGGAACATTTTCTCTCCATGCTTTGTAGACATGAATCTTTCGCGTGCCTCTTTCCCGAAGCTTGATCTCCACAGGCTCATTTTTCGTCCCGCCAAGCCTGTTTGCAGCCTTGAGCGCTGCTTGTCGTGGTTGTTTTCCTGTGAAGACGCCTTTCTCGATGCCGTTCTTTTCCCTCAGTACAAAATTTCTCACATCGCTCATCAGAAACACCCCGGTGAGATTATCACGCTGCTGCTATTTTCTTTTATCATATAT
>Ga0180301_10000259_pt1 | contig 40196 bp, 40 predicted proteins | sample GuaBasSediGuay16_FD_121797 | JGI IMG/M metagenome (GOLD analysis project Ga0180301, IMG submission 121797) | Subseafloor sediment microbial communities from Guaymas Basin, Gulf of California, Mexico - Guay16, Core 4569-2, 12-15 cm | ecosystem: Environmental > Aquatic > Marine > Hydrothermal... | reverse complement strand
TCTGCTCTCCTCAGCCAACTTCCTAACCTCATCAGCAACAACAGCAAACCCTCTTCCATGTTCTCCTGCTCTGGCAGCTTCTATTGCAGCATTCAATGCTAGTAAGTTTGTTTGGTCTGCTATTGATTTGATTTTCTCCGTTACCTTTCCTATGTTTCTTACTGCATTGTTCAATGAATCTACTATTTCCGCTGTTTTTTCAACCTCTTTTATAATTACTTCAAGTTTTCTAAGAGCTTCGCCACCTTTCTCTTTGACCTCCTCTGAATTATGTACTGCCTGAGAGGCGTAATCTGCCGACCTTGATGAAGCATCGCTTAAGTCTTTAAATATTTCCTCAGCTGATTTTAAATCAGCAGCCGATGCATTAGCGAGCTTCGATAAGTTCTCTGATCCAGTAGCAATTTGCTGGGCTGCTGATGAGATCTGCTGCATTCCAGCATTCATTTGATTTACAGCCTCATTAGCCTCTTTTACTTCCTCAGCAGTAGTTTTCATCCCTTCAGTCACATCTTTTATGATTTCCTTGAGCCTTTCAGAAAATTCGTTAAACGTGTCGAACGTTTTGCCAAATTCATCATCTTTCTCTTTTTCCAATCTAACATCCAGATTCCCAGCTTCCAATTCCTTCAAAGCTTTTCCAATCTTTTCGAGACAGCGATTAGTATAATCAAGCATTTCTTGAATTTCCTTTTCTTTCTCTTTTATTTCAGAGATGTCTGTAAACAAATCAAGTACTCCAAGTAGATTCCCTTCTTTATCGTGTATAGGCACACAAGATACCAAAATAGGGATTTCTTTCCCGTGCTTGGTTTTTGTTACAGCTTGCAGGTTGTAAACAGCTTCTCCTGATTCTATTACTTTGTCTGCTATCGTTCTGGTCCCTTCTGTTTGGAATATTTCAGATGGACTTTTACCAATTATGTCGTTCGCATCATTATAGCCGGCAAGTTTTGCCAATTCATTGTTTGCGTACCTTATCTTGTGATCTTTGTCAACAAACAGTACGTATGCAGGGTATGGCATTTCTTTGAATAATCTTTCAACAAAATCTAAAATCCTCTGCATCTCTTTTTCTCTCTTTTTCAAATCAGTAACATCTTCCAAAGTCTCCACAGCCCCTATGATTTCCCCTTTAGCTCCATAAATCGGAGCTGCTGTAAATCTGAGATGCCTCAATTTTCCGTTAAATGTGAATGAGCCTTCAGCAAAGAATGCTCCATCAACGAGGTGCGATTTCTTGATATTTGTATAGTATTTGTGTGCATCTTCTGGATTTTCCATTACAATATCAGCCAGAATAGGTCTTTCGTTGTCGTAAAACGGCTCCCACTGTCTCTTTGTTCCGATCATTTCCTCAGCCTTGTATCCTGACATGTCTTCCATCGCTTTGTTCCAGTATGCAATCTTGTGCTCTTTGTCGAGAACAATCAGAGAGACGGGTATCTTATTAATTACCTCTTCAATTTCCTTCTCCTTCTCCTTCAAAGTTGTGATATCCTTGACAACGACTAAAGCTCCGGTTATGTTTCCATCAGCATCTGTCAAAGGTGAGGCATTTACCAATATGGGTGTTTCAATCCCATTTTTTGTTGTGAAAACCGTCTCTACATTCTCAACTGTTATGTTGTTTTCCATAGCTCTAATTGCCGCCTCACAAACCTTGCATTTTCCATTGGTTCCAAATATTTCGTAACCCTTCATTTTCAAAGCTTCGTTTTCACCATATCCCGTCAATTTCTCAGCCTGTTCTGTCCAGTAGATCACATTCCTGTCTGAGTCTACCGCAAACACCGCATCTGGTAGAGCTTTGAGTATAGCTTCATTTTTTGCGCTGGTCTCGCGTATCTCTTTCTCTTTCTCCTTTAATTCAGTTATATCAGTAAAAACTCCGAGAGAACCAATTACCTCACCATTGACTGTAATTGGAACGCAAGAAACCAACGCTACTATTTCCGCACCATTTACGAGTTTGGTTGGTACTTCTCTGTTTAAAACGGGTTTTCCTGTCTTTATGACCTTCTCTGCTACAGTAAGTTTTCCTTCTTTGACGTAAAAGATTTCGGATGGACTTTTACCAATTATGTCGTTCGCATCATTATAGCCGGCAAGTTTTGCCAGCTCATCATTTGCATACCTGATTTTTCCGTCTTTGTCAGTGTACAAGAAGTACACCGGTGGGGGCATGTTTCTTGCAAGCAACTCCATAAACTTGTATGCCTGCTCAACAACCTCCTTCTCCCTTTGAATCTCCTTTTCTTTTTCATTCAGAAGAGCGTTTAATCTATTGACCTCGTCTTCCAATTCGGATATCCGTTTATCTTTGCTCTTTGAGTTTCTTGCCTTCTTACCCTTTACTTCCATTTTCTCTGCATTTATCATTTACCCACCTCCGCAAATATTTATTTTAATTTTAAGTATATAAGAATTTCTTGTAAAATAGAAATTTCAGAATTGTAATTATAGAGATGTGCTATAAAGTCGTATACAGATTTGTTTGAGCGTTCAAGACCTAGAATAGATTTAAAAATATTCTCTGTATGTGCCAAAGCTTCGTATATAACAAATCTTACACGTAGGTCAACTTTAAAAAGCTTGGCGGTAATTGCTTAGTTATTACGAGTGGTGCACCGACTGCAGGTCTCAATTCAATTGTTAAAACTTCGTCTGGTGTAATAGTCCCTACGTCCCAGCACTGCACGTTGATCTCTATTTTGTATTTTTCATTCGCCTCTACAATTCCATCACTGTCCCCAATGATTGGCTGATACCACCACCAATTACCAACGCATACTTGGTCATCTATGTATCGATGTGTGGAATTCCCAGCACTCACAGCATAACATCCAGGGACTGTAAGTATGTAACTGAATGTAACCCACCCATCCTTCTCAGCTTCTACTGCAACTCTAACTTTTCCATCAACAATCGTTGCGGTAACATTTGAGCTTGTACCTTCTATGCTTGAAACGGTCTTTTTACTACTGTTAATGTACAAGGCTATATCGCCAGTAAGCGATGTGTTTTTGGTATTTCTCAAGAATGCTGTAATGTACACTACAAGAGGTTCACAGCCCGACGGAGGATATGCTGTACTGCCAATTAAGTATAGCCCCTGTGTGTTTAGTGTGATGTTGTTAGTAACATTGCCTGCAATAATGGGAGTTACACCACTTGTGTAGGGTTTCTGTTCATAGCCATCTTTGGTTATAACAGCAATTGATGCCTTTTCTAAATCCACACTTGCTCCGCCTGCTGATTGTGTCACATAAAAATATATGGTATTGACACAACCACTGGAACCTGTTGGGTCACATGCGAGGTATATATACTGCCCATCTAAAACAAGTGAAGCTGATGCTTGTTTGACGCCATTGACTACAATACTCTTTGATTTTTGTGCGGTAAAGAATCCCGAGCCAAGTATGGTGTATCCAAAAACTGCTCCAACTACAACAAACGCTATTAAAACTATGGATGCTTCGAGTCCTGTGAAAGCACCATCAGAATTTGGCATGTCATATACTTAAAATAAAGCTATATATAATTTTTACTTATGAGTATTTAATTACAGTATTGAAATTTCTAAACTGAAATTGGATTAACCTATCTATTTTTCCCTAAATGTCCCAAATATCAACAAACTCAAAAACGAATAAAAAAATTAATAAATGACAACACCAAATAATTATCCATGCCCGTTCAAAGCCCTTCTGAATCGGAAAGGGCACAAACTGCACAAACAGATAGGGCTATAAGGAGTGAAAGTGCAATAAAAATTTTAATGAGCCTAAAAGAGGAGGAATTGAGATTTTCCCAATTGTATATCAAAACGAGATTAAAGCCATTGATAATTCATAGGCAGATAGAAAACTTAAAAAAATTAGAATTAATCGGCAAGAATAACGAGTATTTTTATATTACATCGAAGGGTAAAAACTTGCTGGACGAACTTGACGAACTTCTTGCTTTAAGATTTAAATAAAATTGTAAAAAGCTGTTAAAAGTTAGCAGCAATTTCCAGCTCCCACTTCGTGAGCCCTTGCTATCACCCCCATTTTAAATTATTAATCCAAATATAAATAAATTTCCTTTAAAAATGAAATTTCAATTTTGCAATTTCAAGCTTTTGCAACCTTTCCCTTAAATTGATTGAGTATCTCCAACACTTCTTTAAGCTCTCTTTCAATCTCCTTAACGTCTAAGTTCTCATTTCTCAAATCTCTTAGTAAATCCAATTTCTCTTCTTTCTTAACAGTTATTTCTTTTTCTAAAGAAGCTAATAAAGCGTCTTTTTCATCGAACTCGATCTCTTCAGCAGTATCCGTTTCTGCAATCATCTCGGCCTCCTGTCGTTCATCCACATCAAATCCGAATTCAGCTTCCAGCTCATCGGTGTCTATTGTTATGTCTGCGTTTAATCCCTCCAAATCCTCCTCTTTTATGTCCATTTCAGAAATCGAATCTTGCTCCAATGACGTAGCGGTCTCCATCTCGTCGATCAGATTATCTTCAATTGCAAATTCCTCTTTCTTTTCTTCAAGAACTTTATCAACTTCTTGCGAATCAAGTTCTACAACTTTCTCCACCGGTTTTGGAGTTTCTTCCACAACTTCTTTCAGTTTCTCGTCGATCTCTTTTAGTTTATCTTCCCTAGCGGCTTTACTCAGATTGAAAGTTGGTTTTTTTAAAGAGATGTTGCTGAGCTTATCAGAAATTTTACTGAACAACCCCATTTTATTTTTGAGTTTCTCTATGCTTATACTCTTACCAAATTTGTCCTCAGAACTTTCGCCTTTCTTTATCTTTAATTTATCCAACTTATTTATTCTTTCAAATTTTTTGTTTATCTTTTCAAGTTTACTGCTGAAATCGACCTTTATTTTGCCCTCATTCTTCAGTTTGTCATACAAGGTTGCACCACCAATTGCTCCTCCAGCCATTATCAATCCCACAATTATACTAACATCCAAATTTAACCACCTCCTCCTTCCACAAACGATGGAAACGTGAAAGCCATGCTCACTGCTGGCGGAATAACGATCATCGCAATTCCAGATAGGATGCAGAGTATTGCACCATAGTAGAATATCATATAGGTTGCCCCTCCCTTTACTATCTTTGCTGCAAAAATGTTTGCCGTAGTTATGATCAACACAACAACGAGAGTGTATTGGTACAGCAAGTCCAATGGGATGCCACTGAAGATGCCTATGTTCATGCCACCAACGATACCCGGAACGTTTTTCAATTTCTCACCCGATATACTGTATTGCGAGAACAGAGTTGTAATCAGCTTGGTAAAAATTGTCAATATTTGGGATATGAACAGCAACAGAGATACCATAGCTAAGTGCAGTGGTATTACTAAACTTATGAAACCCGAAGAAATCAAATCCCTTTTCATTCTTAGCAAGACCATCTCTAAATTTGAAGAACTGACCAAGTCGCCTATAACGTCCGCATCTCCACCCAAATCAACAGCATCAACAAATATGCTCGTTAACTTGTGTATCAAATAACTGCCGCTCTCACCGATAAACTTCTCCCAGCAGAGCTTTGGATCTAATCCCATAGCCAATCGCTTATAAAGTTGATACGCCAAATCTTTAAGCTCTCCCAAGTTCTTCTGATCTATCTTTGTCAGAGCTTCAGCAATTGACAAACCTGCACCACTCACTATCGCCCCTAAGTTTCGTATAAATACGGTAAAACTTTCATCACGTTTACTTATCTTTATATCATCGTTTCTCCCAACAAATCCAACCGGAAGCATTACCAAACCTGCCGAGATTAACCCAAACCCTTTTAAATCTATGCCGTTGAAAACAAACATTTCCGGATTGAAAAACGTCGGGATTACACTCATCAAAAAAATAAGCAGTAATGAAATTATGAGTGAGACTGGCATCCATTTTGCAACAATTCTCTGTTCTCTTGACTTTATTCTCAAATTATGGGTTTTTACATCCTTTGGAACAGATTTGTAAAGCAACGCCACACCCATAAACGATATTAAAAGTATGAAAAACGCAGTTGTGTACAAAGTCTGGGCAGGATCGCCAACTTTGTATATTATTACCGATAACAGAATTACTATTGAAACCAAGGATGTTGAAACCGTTAACGCCGTATAGGCATCAGTCCACTTTCTTAAAGATTCCAAACACCTCTCGAATTCATCCTTTCTTACAGTCTTGAATACTTTCCATTCCTTTTCTAGAAACTCCCTATCTGGTTCTCCTGCTGAAATCGCATTCGAAAATCGATTTAGCAAATTTTTCACCCTTTCATGCTTGACCTTCCTTGCTATCAATTCACAGGCTGTAGCATAATCATAGTGCCATTTCTGCGCCAAGTCTTTAATTTTACTGAAGTACTTGCTTGGCGCATACTCTCTTTTTTCAGAAGTTTTTTCAAAGATTTTGTCTCTGCTTATTTGAGCTGTAGAAATGGAAGCCATGTAAGTAAGTATAAAAAGTAAATCATTATCCATGTAGAGTTCTTCTTTTAGAGTCTTTATTCTCTCAAGGATACCTTGGAATAGGCCCTTGCTTTCTTCTTTTTTCCTTCCGAATCTAAACTTTTTTATCGTTGCTACTTCCATGAAATCACCTAAAACTGTATTTTGAGCAATCCACTCTTTCTAATCTTCGCCAAAGTGTGGAATAAATCGTAGAAATTCGTGACCCCTTCTTCATGTAATTTTTGCAGGATCTTTGCCCTTTTTTCAACCTCTTCGTAAATCACTCTCTTCTTACTTGCTGGAATGCCAAGCCTCGTCGCAATTTTTTGTTCCAACAAGTAAGAGGTACCATAACCATTGAAAACATGCGTGTCCGTAACAGGATCCCACGAGAACGCTTCAATGAACGATACACCACCTTTTTGCGGATTGTAGCCAACGATCTCATTAACACTCAAGACCCTCCTTACAAGCTTTCCATCGGGTCTCCTAACCGCACTTTGGATTAAAACGAAGTTTAAGTTGTCAATGTACGTCTTTGGAACATTTATCGGTTCAGCGGTAAGTCTCTGTATAAGCTTCTCAACAGTGGCTGCATGGAATGTGGACATGACAGGGTGTCCAGTTTGCATAGCCTGAAATGCTATGTTGCCCTCAACACCTCTGATCTCACCAACCAGTATATAGTTCGGTCTCTGCCTCAAAGCCGCTTTCAGCAGATCAAACATTGTAACGTCTGAACCGCTCCCCTCTCCGATTGCGCCACCCCTAGTGCTACCTCTTGTAACCTCTCTCGTCCAGTTTTTGTGTGGAACTTGCAATTCGGGAGTATCTTCAATTGAAACAACCTTTGCATCAGGAGAGATGAATGCGGTAATGGCGTTGAGTGTGGTTGTTTTACCGCTTGCCGTTTCACCGCATATAAATCCACTCATACCCTCAGAAATTAAAAGCCACAAGTAGCCAGCAATCATGTAGTCCATCGTTCCACTCTCAATAATCTGCAAAACACTGAATGGCGTCTCATTGAACTTTCTTATGGTGAAATTACTGCCATTTCTGCTTATGTCCGTTCCATAAACTATGTTAATTCTCGACCCATCAGGCAACGTTGCATCGACAATGGGGTCTTTATACGTTATGGGCTTTCCTATCCTCTCTGCAAGCCTTATTATGAATTTGTTAAGCGTCTCTTCTTCTCTAAACTCAATTACACTCTTCAATCCCTTGAAAACCTTGTGTTCAATGAATATTGGACCGAGCCCATTGCAAGTAATATCTTCAATGTACTTATCCCTAATATAAGGCTCAAGAACCCCTAAACCAACCTTATCCCTTATTATCGCGTACTCTAAAGCTTTAAACTGCTCCCTTGTAACGTATATTTTGTCATTCATGCCATTTCCATTGTCCTTGCTTTTAACAAACAGCTTTAAAAACCCACCATTGTCGTTGATGAATTCATCAACTTTCCTGCCATTTGTAATTACGCATATCTCCCTCAACGCCTTTTTCAAGATTTTCTCCTTCTCCTCTGAATCTGAAGGGTCAAAGTCTATGTCTGTGAGATAATCAACCAGTCTGATCTCAACCTCTTTAACCAATTCCTCCACACCTGTGAGCAGCGTCGGCTCTATGGGGATGTAGAAATTTCTGACATCGTTTTTGTCGGGGTAGATATGAATGTAAATTTGTTCACTCGCAGGATATATCAGGTTCGGATTCTCCATTTCTCCATGCTTTTTCTCTAATTTGGGAAAGTACTTCGGAATTCCAATTTTATCCAAAGGTAGAATGTGCAGGTATTCTAACAAATGTAAATTCTTCTCCACTTCCTTTTTCATCGGTTTTGGAAGTAGTTTGTAAATTCCACATGTTTTCAGATTTGTGTGATCGTGATCATCATACCTTTTCGGTGTGAAGGGGAAATTGGCAACTACTCCTGCCTTAAGCCCCTTGGGCTTCATACTGAAGTCGATCTTCTCGGCAGCAGCAGTTGCCATCCCTCCACCTCCTCATTCTTGTTATTACTATAATGATTACTACTTTATAAATTTTTAGGTTAGGTTTGAGCTTGCGAAATCGGTATGATCTTAAGACCAAATCCTGGCTGAACTTCAAAACTGACGATGTTTCCCGTTGTCTTTTTAGCTCCTCTTATCTTTGCAACTTCTAAGACACTGACATACCTATCACCAACCTGCTCCTTTCTCAAGAAAAGGTGGCAATCACAGGCTGATCTTATTCTAACCAACGTATCCTCCTTGAATGCGTGTTGGTGTAAGGTGATAAGTATCGTCTTCCCTCTATCGCAAAAGTTCTTTAGTTTTGTTAAAAATTCAAGAATGTCATCCTCCTCAGAATAAGTCGTGAACATCGTCAATGAGTCTATAATTGCCACGTTTTCTCTAACGCTCTTTATGTGATCTGCTATTAAGGTTAAAATACTCCTCATCTGCTCGTGCGTCCAGTCCATTCCTTCCAGATGCATTGGGAATATCCTCAAGTATCCCCAAGCATAAAAATCAGAGACGTCTAAGCTCAGACTCTCCATCTGAGCCAGTAAACTTTTTATTGTGTTTTCTGTGGTGTAATAAGCGATACAATGTCCCTGCCTTAAACCACCATACATGAACTGCTGACACATCACACTCTTTCCAGTATCGTTTTCACCTTCTATGAGCGTCAATGAGCCCAATGGAATTCCTTCACCCAGCCTCTTGTCTATTTCAGTATTTCCGCTTGAAAGTATGTTCTTTTTTAATTCCTCCTCTATATCCTCCAACATGGTTATCACCCCACCACATACCTTTTTGCAGCAACAACGCCATTCGGCGTTGAAACTTCAATCCAAACAACATCACCCGAATTGAATGTTCTCAAAATCCTAATTTCAAGCGTTTCAGATGGATCGAGAATGTTCGGGTTAATTGTGTCGTTGTAGAATGCATACACATCCCAATCTGTATCGTAATCGAGATATTCAACCACACCATTTTTAATCAAAACTACATCCCACAAACTGTAATCGCTGATTTTTGTATCTCCGGTGTTTGTCACATTGATGTACAAGTGCTTGTTTCCAGTAAGATTCCAACGGATGTTTTCGATGCTTATGTCGGTGTGAATTCTCTTTATTGTAGTTTTATGTAGAGAATTAAAACCTGTATGTACGCTATCTACAATATTGTCCGTTTCCATAACGAAGGAATAAGCGATTACAAGAATCATCGCAATTGATATTATCGATACGATAATCGTATCGAATCCCATAGAATCACCCCACTGAGAAAATATCAGACGTCGAGATTCCATTGTAGAGAATAAAATCTGCTGTATATTCATCACTGCTCAATGCACTTCCGAATTGGACAGTGATTTTTATTGTTTCGCCAGTTTCCCAGTAATTATCTCCATCTCCGTTCTCGAACTCATAATCCCAAGTGGGATGCGATGCGGAATTAAACAAGACGTGCCAATAATTTGATGACGAATAGATGAACAAATCACTCTTATTTACATAACCAACAGGAATTTTATTATTACCAATATTTTTAACCCAGATATAGACAGTATCCTTACCACTATTAACGCTAATAAAAATTATATCTACATTCGTCTCAATTCTCTCTTCCATATTTTCGGCGAGGGAGTTAAACGTACCAGCCATGCTATGAATCGATGGAATTGCAGCTTTGATTAAAGCTGCAACAGCTATAATGCTTGCTATCGCCAGCAAAGCTGTTGTAATAACCTCCCTCGCCATATTGACACCTAAGATCTCTCATTACTCAAAAGCAACTTCAAAACTTTGGAGTCTAAACTAATATCCTCAGGATTCAGGATGTTGTACAATTTATACAGATCAATAACGGCCCTATCAAGATCGCCGTTCCTACTTATGAGTTCAATTATCTTCAACACTATATCTCTAACTTCCTGCGTGATGTAACCAACCATCTCAAAAACTTCAACCAACTCTTTAATCGTTTCTTTGTTGTATTTGCTTAACATTTCTTTACTCCATTCCATAATGCTGTACAATGCAAGGGGATCGATCTGTTTGATCTTATCGAATTTCTTCAAATCTTCCAACTTTGGTTTTTCGATTATTTCTGCATGGTAGTCAATCTTAGGTTCAAACCTAGGCTCAAATCTTGTATCACCTTTTGTTCTTCCAGTTTCTTCAATTTTTTCTCTCTTTTCCTCTTTCTTTTCTTCTCTCACCTCCTCCTTTTCCTTCTTTTCATCTTTTTCCTCTTTTCTTACTTCTTTGTCTTTATCTTCCTCTTCCTCCACGTAAGGTGGAATTACCTGAACAGCCTGAACCTTTTGAGCTCCACCTAATGCACCTTCAGCCAAACTGGATAGGCTTTGAAACGGGTTTTCCAGTTGGTTCATCGTCTCCCTTATGTCTAACAGCAACTTTTTTATCGAACCCTTTATCTCAGTTATCTCCTCCTCAAGCTGAGCTAATTTGGATTCGGGAGTATCTGATTCTGCACTTGCGATTATGTCGTCTATCATTGATTGGTCGAGATTTTCCATCTATTCACCTCCTTAAAAAATTAAAAAATATTAAAAAATTTGAAAAGTTTTTACTTCAGCAGCACCATTATATCGTCGATGGCCGGTGGAGCCTTGAGCTCAATTGGATACGTTGCACCGATTGGAGGTTTAACTTCAATTATGAAGTCATCATTCGGGCCGATATTTAAGCCTGCACCATCAGTGCACCCCAAATATACGGTAATTTCGGCCTTCTCAAACTCTTCAAGGTAGTCGTCAGGATTATCACCCTGCAAACTGTAAACCCAGTTGACATAATAGTCTGAGCTCTTATCTAGATCCGTGCTGTTGTTGTACGTCAACTCTACGAAATCACCGTCTGAAGGAACAAGAACTGTTATGACTGTCTTGTTCAGGTCAATCGACTGTCCACCCGCTGCAAGCTGAATTGTGAACGTAACATTCTCAATTTTGTTTGCAGAAATATTTCCTGTAGCAACTATTGATCCAACAAGCTCCATGCTGCTAGTAGCCTGTTTGACACCAGTATGTACAGTTTCCTGACCCTTCTGAGTTGCAAAGAAACCTGCTCCTAGCAATACGTAGCTGAAGACTGCTGCAACTGTGACGAACGCTATTAGTACGATTGCTGCTTCCAAGCCAGTAAAACCTTTTTCATCTTTTACTATTTTCCACACCATGGGCATCACCTCAGATATACGTTAAATTCGTGAAGCTCGGTGGTAGCGTTTTTGTTATCGTCAGTGGTGCACCAATTGGTGGGCGTACTTCAATTGTGATTTCGTCGTTAGGATTCAAATCTCCTATCCCACTCCAAGTCCAGTCATAATCTGTATTGCTAACATTGATTATGATCTTGTATTTCTCATTTGGTTCAACAACGTTGTCGCCATCACCAACTGTGTCGTCATACCACCATGGACAATTATCGCCACCACTACCAACTGTACAGGCACTCTCATTATAGAACAGCTGTTTGTATCCGTTCTCGGTAGTTATTGATATGGATGTTTTATTCAGATCTACTGGTGTTCCACCAGCAGTTTGTGTGACATAGAAGTAAATTTTTCCAACTTTACCATTTGAACCCGTTTCGCCATTGGCATCGCTACTGCAGTTCAGATAGATATACTGCCCATCCAGCGTTAATGAGCTGCTAGCTTGTTTGACACCAGTGTCCACAACTTTCTTGCTCTTCTGCGTTGTGAAGAAACCTGCTCCCAGCATGACATAGCTGAAGACCGCTGCCACCACTACAAAAGCTATTAGTACGATTGCTGCTTCCAAGCCAGTAAAACCTTTTTCATCTTTTCTTATTTTCCACTTCATTCCACCACCTCTCCTAATTTCCTACTCCTCATCAACCTTATCATTACAATCAGTGATATATAAAATTTTTTACATATTCAGTAATTACTTTTTTCTAAGTTGAAATTATTTATTTGAAATTGGAAAAGTGTAATTGCAAAAATGAGAGTTCTAAAATACGTTGAAATACTCGATGAAATTTGAAAGACTCATCTATAAATTGTCTAAACACTACAATTCCTTGCATCCTAAGCCAATTTGAGAGGACTTCAAATCCAAGTCTAGAAAATTTTAACAAAAAAATTAAATTTTGTCAAACCATTTTTCTATAATGACAAAACGCCTCGTCATTAAGGATATTGAAAAGTGTGTTGGTTGTAGCCTTTGCATGTACGCATGTGCAAGAAAGTTTGCAAAAAAGCCTGAGATAGGCATCGACTCATCAGGGATACTTGCTATAAGCCTTAGTGGATTTGAGAGAGGTGCAACAGTGATCTTTTGCAGAGCTTGCATCGACCCTCCATGCATTCAAGTTTGCCCAACGAATGCATTAAAGCCTAAGAAAGGTGGTGGAGTTGTTTTTGTGGAGAATTTGTGTATAGCGTGTGGAAATTGCATGGAGGCTTGCACAATCGGGGCAATTTTTAGGAGGCAAGACGGAAAGCCAGCGGTCTGCATTCATTGCGGTTATTGTGCAAATTACTGCCCACACGATGTTTTGGCTTTTCAGGAGGTTGAAGCATGAATGTTCTTTACATCGATTTGTCGAAATACAAGTATGAAATCGTAAATCGCAAAGATCTGTTTGAGGAGTGGATTGGCGGAGTTGGTGTTGGAATACAGCTTTTAAAAGAGGAATTGAATCCCAAATCTGATCCGCTAAGCGAAGAGAACGTGATCGTTTTTGCTGTTGGTCCTTTCACACCCGCATATCCTTTAGCATCTAAAACCGTAGCTTTGTTCAAAAGCCCATTGACAAAGAACCTTGGTGAATCCCACGCTGGTGGAAGAACTGCTACCGCCATAGCCAATGCAGGATACGGAGCTGTTGTAATTAAAGGCAAGAGCAAAAAACCCATCTACATTGTAATTGAAAATGACAAAGTGCACTTCAGGGATTCAAGGGTTCTGTGGGGCATAGAAGATTCACTAATCGTTGGAAGAATCATAGCGGAGAAGGAGGAAGGGAGGGGTATAAGGACGGTAATGAGAATCGGTGGGGGAGGAGAAAAGCTTGTAAGGTATGCTTGCGTTACAACTGAAACCTACAGACACTTTGGAAGGTTAGGCTTGGGGGCTGTTTTTGGAAGCAAAAACCTGAAAGCGTTGGTTGTGGTTGGAAGGAGCAGTGTTTTGCCAAAAGACAAGAAGGGTTACAGGGAAATCTACGACAAAATCTACAAGATTACCCTTGAATCAGATGCGATGCAAAAGTACCATCTGATTGGGACTGCTGTAAACATCTTGCCCCTCAACGAGCTTAGAAGTTTACCAACGAAGAATCTCAAATCAACGAGGTTTGAGGGTGCTGAGGAAATTAGTGGTGAGAGCTTTGCAATCTACAATTTGGGGAGGCGTATTGCCTGCAATCACTGCCCAATAGCTTGCATCCACATAGCTGCCTTAAGAGTGCCTTACGAGCAGGAGAAATACTTCTACAAGACGATAATGATCTCCTACGATTACGAGTTGATTTACGCATTAGGTTCGATGCTCGGCATACATTCGAGGGAGGGGTTGTTGAAGCTCATACACAGGGTTGAGGTTTACGGTTTGGATGCTATGAGCACTGGCGTTTGTTTGGCTTGGGCTACTGAGGCTTTGGAGAAGGGACTAATTTCTGAAGAGGATACTGTCGTCAGGCTGTTGTTTGGTGATTATGAAGCATATCTGAAGGCTGTTGATTATCTTGTTAAGCAACCAACTGAATTCTACAAAATACTTGCTCAAGGCGTTGAAAAAGCCTCGGAAGTTTATGGTGGAAAGGATTTTGCACTGGCATTTGGTGGCAATGAGATGCCTGGATATCACACTGGTTATGCGGCACACATTGGCTATTTAATCGGTTTGAGGCATAGTCATTTGGACTCAGCAGGCTACTCAATCGACCAAAAGGTTAAAGAAGTGAAGCCAAAAGACATCGTGGATAAGTTGATTGAGGAGGAGAAGTGGAGACAGGTTTTATCGAGTTTGGTTGTCTGCTTCTTTGCAAGGAAAGTATATACGCCTGAAATTATCGTTGAGGCTTTCAAACCGCTGGGTGTTGAAATCGATGAGAATGGGCTTCTGGAGTTAGGCAGCAAGATTTACGCAGAGAAGTTGAAATTGAAGAGGAAAATGGGATTTGACGTTAAATCTTTGAGAATACCGAAAAGAATACTCGAAACAGAAACGTTACATGGAAAGCTTGATAAAAGGTTTATAGATGAGGCTTTAGATTACTATGCTAAACTCGTGAATGAAATAACTGGTTGAATTTTTTTATTATATTTGTTTTTCAGTTTATTCTGCCCATTTCCTCTTAACAACTATTGCCACACCACCCTTAGCCTTAACCATTTCCTCACCGCTCATGTATGCCCTTCCAACACCCAAGATTCTGTCATTGTAAAATGCAACAACGTCGTTCGGTCTTATGTTGCTATCAGCTTCTTCAACACCAACAGCAAATATCGTTCCTTTTGGTTCAAACTCTGCAATTTTGACTGAATAAACATTACTCTCAACTAAAAATCTTGCAAGTGGATAATAGATGTCAAGTATTCCGTAGATTGTATCAACCCTCGCAACCCTTTCATCTGAGAGCAATTCCAGATTTGGATATTTGCCCTTAATTCGTTTACTTCTACTCTCCAACGTCAACTCAATTCCAAACTGATATTCAACCATGTGCTCAAACATTGCATTGTAAAGGTCAAACTTCTCATTTCTATCCTCCAAAGCCCTTCTTAGATTTGATAGGGATGTGTTTGACAGTACGTTGCCATCAGATGTGAATTCGACATCGTAATCCTTCAAAGCCCTCTCAACAACCCTCTTATAACCACCATCAACGTGAGCAACGACCTTCTCAAAATTCCCTTTTTCAACAAACCTTCTAAGTTTTTCCGCAACAAAAGCAATCTCCTCACCACTCCAGTGTCCAGTGACTGGTGTGTCATAGTTTATTGCAGGATACACAAGCTCGAACTCTCTCGGAACGACCAAAGGGGATGAGACAATTATCTCATTGACCCTAATTTTGCACTTTGCCCTTATAATGGAGTGTGTTTTTGAGAGTAAATACGGTTTCTTGGCTGTGCACGGTAAAATTAGTAGGGTTTTTGTTTGAGGTTTGTAAACCTTGAATGCCCTTTCAAAAAAGAGTTTTAACTCCGGGCGATTGAAGGATTCTATGGTGTTAAAATATACTCTCGACTTTTTAAAAGCTGAATGAAATTTGTAACCACAGTTTTTCTCATCTGCCAATCTCAAAATTACAGTTAGATCGGGGATAAGTTTTATCCTCGCTTCAACGAAGTTTCTAAAATTTTCACCCCATATCATTTCTTTGATCAATTTCATCTGGGAACGCATAACCTCTGTGTTGTGAAGAGCAATTAAGCGACTTCTCTCAGCATACTCAACTTCCTTTAACTTTTCTATTCCCTCTCTACAGAAAGGACAGTTGCATGGCAGTTCCTTTAAAGTTTTAACATCCAATTTTGCCTCATTTGTGTAATAGCTTCCCTTGTACGCCTCGATTATTGGTATGATGTTATCAACGATGTCCACCCCAAGGTATATCAACAAAGGAAGATTGATTGGATCAGCAAATGCCGGTGTATAAATTGGCTTTGGCGAGTCTTGATTGCTTAGATTGCAAAACACCTCAACGAGTTTTTTTGATTGCAAGGCTTTTAAACCGGTTAAGATTACAAAATTCTTATCCTTGCTACCAAGAATTTTATACCTACCAAAATCCAATTCTTTAATCGGATAAGGGGCTAAACCAAAGTCCATAGAGTTGACAATCTTAACAAACTCATCCCTCAAAAAATCAATGAGTAGTGGAGTCTCAAATTCACCATCAAATTCATCATTGACCTTCAATCTCGCAATCCTAGCCAGTCCATCTCTCTTCTCAATCAATAACATTGATAACACCATTCTCTGGAATGTCCTTCAAATACTTTAACCACCCTTCATTAACAAATATTTGAAATCTCCTATTACTGTGGGTGTTGAGGAATTCTTTTAATTTTTCAACAGCAATGATAATAGCCTCTTCTTCAATAACCTCAACTTCAGGCATCTCAGCTCTACATGGGTAAATTTCAATCAATTCAGATGGGATTACACCAAATACGGGTTTTAGGTAAAAATCAGCAAGTATTAATTCACTCGTGGAGATTTTGAATTCGGGTTTATCCTCAATTAACTCCAACACCCTTCTATGATGTCTGCTTACGGCAGGTCTGTAAATGCTTTCAATGCCTAAATAGAAGAAGGCTTTTTTTACGACTGGGTCAAACTTCTCAATCAAATCCCGATACTCCTTTATTTTCCTCCAAGCGGCAACCAAGTATGGATGGCTTCTGATTCTCTTCTCAACCAACTCAAACAACGTATTTTCCTTTATAGCCTGTTTTATCAATCTCAATTCCTCAAAACTGACCCACAAATTGTGTTCAGCAATCAACAATTCTCTGTCTTTTTTGTCCATTCTCCTCAACTCTTCTGGCGTGTGGGTTAAGCAAACAGGACATGAACATGGAAAGTAATGCAGTTCCTCAAGCTTCTTTGTTCCATACGGTGTGAGATACCTGCCATCCTTAGCATACAGGGCGTAAGCAGCAGAATCAAACAAATCACATCCTAAAGCAACGGCAATGGCAAATATCATCGGATGTCCACAGCCAAACAAATGGATGGGTTTTGTCTTTATAACTCCCTTGACTTCTAATATTATTCTCACCAAATCGGTAAATCGGTATGCATCCATCAGCGGAACGACTGCACCAATTGGATAAACATCTCCATTCAGCTTAATCGCCTCCTCTGCCGATTTTTTTCTCAAATCTAGGTGTGTTGATCCTTGAATTGGCAATGCAATTAAAGAGTCTTTAACAATCTCAACAGCCTCCCTCTCCCTTTTAATCGTCATTTCCAAGTCGTTTAACGCCGTATCATAATCAGCATCTGGTGGTGTTGGTATGTCGAGGGGGACGATTATGTCTGAACCAATTTTTTGCTGGAAATCAACGATTGTTCGGTTATCAATTTCCACATCACCATACACCATAAGCTGATAACTTCCACTGTCGGTCATTACTGGTAAGTCAACGCCTAAAATTTTGTGCACACCCTTATCCAACGCTTCTTCCCCAATTGTTCTGTGAATTATGTATGAATTGGTGATTAGAATTTCAGCACCAAACTTCTTCATTTCTATTGCTGGGATAAACTCTATATTTGGGTTTATTACCGGCATCAAAGTCGGAGTTTCGACAGTTCCATGTTGTGTTTTTAATTTTGCAATTCTACCCATAACATCTTTGCCAACTATTTCGAAATTTTCTGACATTGGCTATGAAAGTATGAAAGGTAATAAAATCGTTGTCATAGTTCAAAGTACATTGTTACAACTTTCTTTATTCCCCTCCTCAGCGTTTCGGAAGTTGTTGATTTAGAATTTTGTCCAAACTCATAGCCTCTGGATCTTGGCTAAGATTTCCCACTTGATGACACTTAAGGTTTAACATTATCCGAATGATAACTCAACTTCCCACTCTTATATCCTTCCAAATCTATCAAAACCTGCTTGAAACCCACTTTTTTCAGCTCCTCCACAATCTTACTAATAACGTTTACATCAAAAAATTTCTCTATTTCGTCTCTCTCAACCTCTATTACAGCAACGTTGTTGAGGTTTCTCACCCTAATCTGACTCAATTCAACAACATCCAGAATTGCATTTTCAGCCTCATCAACCATCTTCAACTTCTTTCCATCTATTTCCACACCGTAAGGAATGCGGGTGGCAAGGCATGCCAAAGGTTGTTTATTGTAAAATGAGAACCCCATTTCTTTGGCTATTGCCCTTATTTCATCCTTTCTAAATCCAAATTTAGCCCAAGGGCTATAAACGTTTTCAAAGCTTTTAACAGCTTTGTAACCGGGTCTATGTTCTTTCAATTCATCCACATTTGTCCCTTCGAAAATTACCGAATAACCTCTTCTCTCTCCAAAATCTATCAGTGACTTTATCAGGTTTCTTTTACAATAATAACATCTATCCAGCGTATTTCTTACAAAATTTGGATCTTCAAGCGGATTTACCTCAATAAATTCATGTTTGATTCCAATCTCCTTTGCAGCTTTCTTAGCATTCTCTATTTCCCTTGAGGGTGTGATTGGTGAGACTACGGTTACAGCAACAACTTTACTCAACTCCTTAGCACACAAAGCTGCTAAAGTGGAGCTATCAACTCCTCCGCTAAAAGCGATAACAACACTTTTGAAACTCCTTATGAAATTCAACAGTTTTTCAAGCTTTGAATTCAAGTCCATGTAATCACATCCACACATTCTCAGCTCAATTAAAAAATCTTAGGCTAACTAATAAAAATTAAAAATGAAAAATCCAATTAAACTTCTAAATTCCAATTATTCTACCAACTCGGCAAAAGCGTACTTTCTCAAGACTTTAGTAACCCTAATCGTAACCTCATCATTCAACTTTGCGTTGGGTACGAAGATTACAAAACCACTTATCTTAGCAATTCCGTCTCCCCCACTACCTATAGCCTCTATTTTCACGGTTCTAATGTCCCCCACACTTACTGGGGGTTCTCTAACGAAACTTTCCAAATCTCACACCTCCAAATTTGATTTCATAATTTTTGGTAGGATATTATTTAAATCTTTTGACTAACTGTTTTTGAATATTCAAATCTGACTCTCCGCAATGTAGAGTATTTCATCATCCCTGCCAATTTTCTCATCTTTTTTAGGATTTAAAATCACGTGTCCATCTCTAACAATTCCCAGCAATATAGCATTGTTCCTCTCCTTCAACTCCTTCATCAAATCAAAGAAATACAAGCCTTCAAACTCAGGAACTTTTTGTTGATACACGTCCATGCCCTTGGTTGCCATAATCTCATTCAAGAAAACAGAAATCTTGGGAACGAATATTGATCTTGATAAAGCCAATCCAAAGAATTCATCGACCGACAAAACCTGATCAACACCTACGCTTTCCAACGCCTTCGTCACCTTCGGATCGGAAACAACACACGTGATCTGAATTTTTTTATTCATCTTTTTAATCGCTATCGCCGCCAACAGAGTTTCAGTATCGTTCTTTCCTGAAATTAAAGAAAAAGTAGCCTTATCAGCATTAGCTCTCTTTAAATTCTCCTCATCTGTGGGATCACCTTTAATAAAAACGAGGTTTGAACGTTCCAAAGGAATGTCATCAACTTCAGCGATTACAACAACTTCTTTACCTTCAGAAAGTAGCTCTTTAACAGCAGTCTCAACCTTTTTATCCCAACCCAGCACCACGACGTGGTTTTCCATAATCGCCCTTACACGCCTTCTTCTTAAGCTTTGCTCTATTAAAATGTCTGCAATTGATGCCAAAAACAAACCCAAAACACCAATCCCGCTTACCATGACTATCATCGAAAAAACCTTGCCAATGGGAGTTTGTGGTGTGATGTCTCCATAACCGACGGTTGTGGTTGTTGTAACAGCCCAGTAAAGAGAGTCGAAGATGGAGATTTTCTCAATGTAGTGGAAGACAATTGTCGCGACTGTCCACAAGCAAAGGATGTATATACCTGCATAGAGCAACACCTTCTTTTCCTTGATCAGTGAAACAAGCTTCTTTGAAAGATGGAGTATTATGTGAATCATTGTATTTAATTTAAATCCTCTAACAAATCCCTAACAGCTAATCTAACAGCCTCCTCCGAATTGTACTTTGGTTTCCAGCCAATTGATTTCAGCTTTTCAATTGATAAAAGCATTAAAGGTACATCCCCTTTCCAACCTCTCTTCCCACCGGTAAACTTAAATTTTGGTTTTAAGCCCATCTCTTCGCTAACAATTTCTGCTATCCTCTTTACTTTAACCTGATCTTCGCTACCTATATTGAAGACGTTAACCTTGTCTTTTGTTTTTAATCCACAAAACATCGCATCAATGCAATCTGAGATGTAAATATAGGACTTGTTTTGCTCTCCATCTCCCAAAATCTCCAGCTCATTAGGATTTTTCTTTAACTTCATTATAAAATCGTAGATTACACCATGGTTGCTCCGCTTACCAATTACGTTTGCGAATCTGTATATCCAGCTTTTTATGTCAAAGGTGTGACAGTACGATTCAATCAAAGCTTCACATGCAAGCTTTGAAGCCCCATACAGAGATATGGGATGCATTGGGTTCTCTTCAGGTGTAGGAATTTGCTCAGCCTCTCCATAAACGGTTGATGTAGATGTAAAAACTATCCTATCCACATCGTACTTCCTCATCGCCTCCAAAACTCTATAAGTTGCAAGTATGTTGTTATTATATATTTCATCTGGGTTTTCCAAACCAACTCTTACATCTGGATTTGCAGCTATGTGCCAGACTTCCTCAACATCTTTAAGCTTAAGCTCATCCTTTACCAAATCAATCTTGTAAAGCTTAGCCTTAGCGTTGACATAATCGGGATTTCCTGAAGACAGATTGTCAAACACAACGACTTCAAAACCTTTCGAAATTAATTCATCAACTACATAACTACCAATAAAACCTGCCCCTCCAGTTACGACGATCATTAGGAAAGCAAAGAGGAAAGATATATATACGGTTTTTGCTAATTCTCTACCCATCTTGTGTGGTGTAAAACAGCAATCAAAACACCATAACCCTAAAATATTTTGAAAATATAGTAAAGTGGTAGAAAAGAAAAAGGTGATAGAGATGCTTCCGAATCAGATGGTGAAGTCGTTAATCGGCAAGACGATCAGGGTTGAGATGAAGGGAGAAGAAAGCGACTTAGTTGGTAAACTGGAGGGAGTAGACGACTACATGAACCTGTTTTTGAGCAATGCAATGGAATACAAAAACGGGGAGAAGCTTAGGAACTTGGGCAATATAGTACTGAGAGGTAACAATGTCATTCTGATTCAACCTTACGAGGTCTAATCTCAGATGGATACGAGAGAGGAGATTCTGCAAATACTAGAGCAAAAGGGATCTGTTTTACAAAAGGATTTATGGAAGGAGTTGAAGATAGATAGCAGTAAATGCTCAAGAATTCTCAGAAAGCTGGAGAAAGAAGGTTTGATTAGGAGAGTAGAGGTTGTTGTCGATGGTGTAAAAACTTTTAAGATAGTTCCAGCAGGAGCAGAGGAGGAAGAGGAGGAAGAGGAAGAGCTCAACCTGATGGCGATAATGGAGAAAATGGAGGACTTAGCTGGATTACCACCATGCTTTGGCTGTCTAGAGGTGGACTGCGAGACCAACAGGTGCATAAAAATGGAGGTGTGGTTTTTAAGGAGAGCAACAGTGGATTGATTGGTACAGATTAATGCCTATTTTTAATTAAAATTTTGAATTTAAAGTACCTGCATAATTTATTTAAATTTTAAGCTAATAATTTCACCAATGGACTCAGAAAAAATTAATGATCTGCTTGGAGGTTTGGAATTTGAGACAACTCAAGAAATAGAAGTCCCGAAAAGATTAATTGATCAGGTTATTGGACAGGATCATGCTGTTGAAGCTATAAAAAAGGCTGCCGTACAAAAAAGACACGTCATGTTAATCGGCTCTCCTGGTACAGGCAAATCCATGCTTGCCAAGGCGATGGCTGAGCTATTGCCAAAAGAGGAGCTAGAAGACATCTTGGTTTATCCAAATCATGAAGACCCGAACCATCCAAAAATTAGGACGGTTCCTGCCGGTAAAGGTAAGGAAATAGTTGAGGCTTACAAGCAGGAGGCGATGAAGAAAACGCAGGCAAGGAACTTCTTTTTATTTATGTTAATCTTCCTCATTGTTGGTTATGCTATACTGATTGAAAGACAACTTTTGTGGGGAATAATTGCTGGAGCTTTGCTGTTTTTAGTTGCCAGATACATGCTGCCAAAAGAGGAAAGAAATATTCCAAAATTGTTGGTTAGCAATGAAAATAAAGAGACAGCCCCGTTTGAAGATGCTACCGGCGCTCACGCAGGAGCTCTGTTTGGTGATGTTAGGCATGACCCGTTTCAGTCTGGTGGTTTAGAGACGCCAGCGCATGAGAGAGTTGAGGCTGGAGCGATTCATAGAGCGCACAGGGGTGTTTTGTACATTGATGAAATTAATACGCTAACAATAGAATCGCAACAAAAGATTTTGACAGCCCTCCAAGAAAAGAAGTTTCCAATTACTGGGCAATCTGAAAGGAGTAGTGGAGCGATGGTTAGGACTGATCCTGTCCCATGCGATTTCATTTTGGTTGCTGCAGGGAATTTGGATGCGTTGATGGGCATGCATCCTGCATTACGAAGCAGAATTGAAGGTTACGGCTATGAAGTTTACATGAATGACACAATTGAAGATACACTTGAGAACAGGAGGAAATTTGTTAGATTTGTTGCGCAGGAAGTCGTTAGGGATGGCAAGATACCACATCTAGATAAGTATGCGGTTGCTGAGATAATTAAAGAGGCTAAAAGAAGAGCTGGAAGGAGAAATCATCTAACTTTAAGATTAAGAGAGCTTGGTGGATTGATAAGAACCGCTGGAGACATTGCAAGGGCTGAGGGGGCAGATGTGGTTAGGGTTGAACACATACTCAAGGCTAAAAAGATTGCGAAAACGATTGAAGAGCAATTGGCTGACAAGTACATTGAGAGGAGAAAAGACTACAGGCTGTTTGTCAATGAGGGTGAGGAGGTTGGTAGAGTCAATGGACTGGCTGTCATTGGCGAGTCTGCGGGAGTGGTATTGCCGATTATAGCTGAGATAACACCAGCGTTGAGTAAGGAGGAGGGGAGGGTTATAGCAACTGGTAGACTGCAGGAAATTGCTAGGGAAGCTGTTATGAACGTATCTGCAATAATCAAGAAGTTTACAGGAAAGGACATATCGAATAAAGACGTACACATCCAATTTGTTGGAACTTACGAGGGTGTTGAAGGGGATTCTGCAAGCATAAGTATAGCAACTGCCGTGATTTCAGCAATGGAGAACATACCAGTTGATCAATCTGTTGCAATGACTGGAAGTTTGTCAGTTAAGGGTGAGGTGTTGCCAGTTGGCGGTGTTACGCAGAAGATAGAAGCAGCAATCCAAGCTGGGATAAAGAAGGTCATAGTTCCAAAGGATAACATAGATGACGTGTTGCTAGATGCAGAACATGAAGGTAAGATTGAAATAATACCCGTTTCAAAAATTAATGAGGTTTTAGAGCACGCTTTGGTTGGAGGAGACGGAAAAAACAGATTATTAGGCAAGTTGAGGGAGATAACTGCCTTAGAGGCATAATTTTCTATTCTTGATTTTGTTTATTTTTAAGTTTTATAAAAATTTGCAATTCTATACTTATTAGGTTCTTAGGTGATAAACCTAGAAACCTAATTGTATTAGGGTTAAATATATCATACCCGAAATTAAAATGTATACATAATGAAGTTGAGTGAGCTTAGAGAAGGGGAGAGTGGAGTGGTGGTGGAAGTTAGAGGAGATAGCGAAGTCAGGAGGAAGCTATTGGACATGGGTATCGTTAAGGGTGCAGAAATAAAAATGGTGAGAAATGCACCTCTCAAAGATCCGGTAGAATTCGAATTGAAGGGGTACTACTTGTCTTTGAGGAGAAAAGAGGCTGAAAACGTAATAGTGGAGTGAAAAAAATGATAAAGGTTGCTTTGGCGGGAAATCCAAATGTTGGGAAGAGTGTAATATTCAACGCATTGACTGGAATGAGGCAGAAAATCGGAAACTGGCCGGGAGTTACAGTCGAGAAGAAAGAGGGTGTATGTAAATACAAGGACGTTGAATTCCACATTGTCGATCTGCCGGGGATCTACGGATTTACTGCACATTCAATAGATGAAAAAATTGCAAGAGATTACATTTTAAAAGAGAAGCCAGATGTAGTCGTCAACGTTGTTGACGCTTCAAACATTGAGAGAAACTTATACTTGACGATGCAGCTGATAGAAATGGAAGCAAACATCGTAATAGCTCTAAACAAAATGGATCTTGCAGAGCAAAGAGGATACAAAATAGACGTGAGAAAACTCTCACGTGAGCTTGGAGTTCCAGTAACTCCGACTGTTGCAGTAAGAGGTGAGGGAATAGAGGAGTTAAAGAGTGCAATTTTACAAGCCTCAAAGACTAAGAGAAAACCGTCTATAAGGTATTCCGATGGAATTGAAAGATATATAAGCTTAGTGGAATCCAAGGTAATTGAGAATTCGATTCTTCCAGATTGTCCTCTAAGGTTTGTTGCAATAAAGCTGCTTGAGCTTGATAATGAAATTATGAAGGAAGCTAAGGTAGGGAAGGAGGTGATAGAAAAATGGATTTCGTTAGTGAGTTAGCTGTTGCGAGATACGAGAAGATCGGTGAAATTGTAGGCAAATGTGTTGAAAAAATTGAGAAACCAAGGACTTTTTCAGATGTTATAGACACCGTTGTTACAGACAAGTACGTTGGAATTCCGATATTCTTATCTCTAATGTGGGCGGTTTTTCAGTTTGGATACAGCATATCTGTGCCTTTCAGCGATGCAATAGATGTCTTCTTCGCATGGTGTGCTGGAATTGCGAGCAGAATAGAGAATCCCTACCTCGCATCATTTCTGAGTGATGGCTTTTTTGGTGGATGGGGATTCGTTTTAGTATTCCTACCACCAATAGCGTTCGTTTTCATAGCGTTGACCATACTTGAACAAACGGGCTATTTGCCGAGAGCGGCATTTGTCGTTGACAGAGCTATGACAAGGGTTGGACTACAAGGAAAGTCCTTCATTCCGATGCTTCTGGGATTTGGTTGCAACGTTCCGGCAATAATGGCTACGAGGACGATAGATGATGAAGCTGATAGAAAGATCACGATAATGGTAAACCCACTGATGTCGTGCAGTGCAAGATTGCCCGTATATGTCCTATTTGCAGGAGCGTTTTTCAAAGAAAGTGCTGGAGCTGTTATTACTCTCATGTACGTCTTAGGGATCATTCTTGCAGCAGTAATGGCCACGCTGTTTAGGAAATTCATATTTGGAGGCAGCCCATCACCACTGCTAATGGAATTGCCACCATATGAAGTCCCTACGATTAAAAGCGCTCTCATGAGTTCTTGGCTAAGAATACAGATATTCTTGAAGAAGGCTGCAACAATACTTTTTATAGGTGCCGTGATAATGTGGTTCCTTGCAACACATCCATGGGATGCTACCAATGGAGGAGAGCTAATAGAGAATTCATATGCTTCAATGATTGGACATGCGGTTGAGCCAATTATAAGCCCTCTTGGCTTAGACTGGACTGCTGGAGTGGCGTTGGTTGGTGGTTTTCTCGCAAAAGAAATCGTTATCGGAACACTTGCAATGATTTACGGTGTTGGGGAGGAGGGAGTGGCTGATGTAATTACTCAACACTTTACACCAGCATCAGCTTTGGCATTAATGACAATAACTCTAATATACGTTCCATGTCTGGCAACACTCGGAGTTGTAAGGCAGGAGCTTGGTAGCTGGAAGTGGACTGGATTAGTTTTGGCTTACGAGCTGATATTGGCATATATTGTGGCTTTAATAGTATATGCTGTAGCCTCAGTGGTGATGCTATGAAGTGGTATTCTGCAATCTTGTTCTTAATAACACTTGTAGCGGGCCTAATGGAGGTTGTGAGTGGTTTGAAGGGAGATAGCATTACATCACTGGTTCCAAGCGACGTATTTGGTGGAATTGTACTATTGATTGTATCGGCGGTATTTTTGAGGGGTTTAACGCATCGGGAACACTACGCTTTCTACGAATTTGGTTCCTTAATGCTTTGCATCTTCAGCGTTCTTTATATACTCGCAATGCTCGCAAACGGGTTGGATGCAGCAATAGTTGGTGAAGAGTGGAATCCAATAGATGATCTGAGGATTGAAATGATACTTTTGCCATTTGCAATACCGGGAACCCTAAGATTGATCAGAGAAAAGAGGGAGCTGCCACCGTGAATAAATACTTAAAATTACAAGAAAGGTGAGAAAATGAAGCTTTTAATAGCCGCTTTGGCATTTGCATTTTTCATTGTATGTCCAAGAATGGCTGGAATGACGAGTGTGATAGCAAACGCAACTGATGTGGATTTGGTCAAGCTTGCAGTGGTTGGAACGATTATAGCAATACCGTTTGTTGTAGGCATGGTATTGATATATACTAGATATGGACTATTAGCAGCTTTAGGATTTGCTGTTTTAACAGACTTGCTTTCTGCATTGGTAATCAAAGAAATCAGCTTAAAAGCAGGAATTGAAACGTTGATTGTGGCTCTGTTTGTAATAATTGGTGTGAGAGTTGCGACGTATGTTTCGAAATATGTTAACTTTTAATTTTATAATTAAAGCATTATCCAAACTTCTCATCCACAAACCTAACCCATTTCTCCCTATTTTCAACTGCATCTTCATCGTTCAGCTTGGATTTGACAAATAGAAAGTTGGCTTTGAGTCTCATAAATTGGATTATCTTCGATAAATTTATCTTTGTCGGATATAGAAAGTTAAACAATCAACCAGAATATATAAATTTTTAATCTACGAAACCAATTCGGGAATATCCAAAACAGTAAAATAAATCAATGCCACATTATCTTTCGTGGTAAAATTTCTACACGTAGCCGATGTGCATTTAGGATTTAAGCAGTATGGAAGTGAAGCAAGACTCTTAGATTTTGCTCAGGCTTTTAAAAACGCCATAAAATTTGGGATTAATGAAGAAGTTGATTTTATAATAATTGCAGGCGATTTATTTCACAAGAAGAGCGATGTGGATCCTTTAACACTAACACAAGCCACAAAGGTTTTAGAGATGGCAAAAAAAGCAGAAATTCCGGTTATTGCTGTTGAAGGGAATCACGATTCAACTTATTTCAAAGACCAGTACTCTTGGATTGATTACTTAGCTATAAACGGTTATTTGATCAATCTAAAGCCGTCTTTTGAAGATGGGATGGTGGTAGAAAAGTGGGATGGGCAAAGTGGTGCTTATGTGGATATTGGTGATACAAGGATATACGGGATGAAATACTATGGCTCTCTGACAGAAAAAATACTCGATGAATATACAAGAAAAATTAAAAAGAAGGGTTTTACCATATTCGTTGCCCATGTCGGAATTGAAGGTTACATGAACATTTACGGATGCGTTTCATCTGCCAAACTACACAGATTTAAAAATAAAGTGGATTACATCGCTTTGGGACATATTCACAAGAGTTTTGTAGAGGATTTTATATTCAACCCAGGAAGTCTTGAAACCTGTGATATTTCAGAGTACTCGTTTAAAAGGGGTGCATTTCTTGTAAAATACGATGGTGAAATTAAATACAAATTAATAGAGTTTCCTAGAAGAAAATTCGTTGTTTTAGAGCATGATTTTGAAAATTACGATAATTTTAGGGAATTTTTGAACAAGCAGAATAAAAAAGATGTGGAAAATTCTGTGTTGCATCTGAAGCTTAACGCAAAGGGGAGTGTGAAAAAAGCTGTTGATGATGTAAAGTTGCAAAGAACAATTCAAGAATTGTTGAATCCTTTAATTGTTAGACTAAACTGGAATGTTGTTGACGGAATTTTCGAGCCAATTTTGGATCTAAGCGTAAAAAAAAGCTTGGAAAACCAAGTTATTGAGCAACTACTCGAGAGTTATCCGTATGGAAAGATTGCCGATGAGGTTTTGAGATTGAAATCCATCTTTTCCTCATCATACGACATTAAACGTGTAGATGGGTTTGTGGAATCCATACTAAATTTGAATCAAGGAGACCAAACTCAAGACAAAGTCAGTAAAGAAGAAAAACCGAAAAAAGATGTTAAATTTGAATTAGAAGCTAAATTGGATGAAGCTAAATTGAGACCAAAGGTTGAGTTGAAAAAACAGAGTGAAGAAAGTGAAGAAGAATGGGAGTGGTGGAAGGCTGATGATCGTAGAGGTTAGACTATCAAACGTTAAGAGCTATTCTAATCAAACTTTAAGATTTACACAGGGAGTTAATGCTATAATTGGCGAAAATGGAGCGGGAAAGACAACAATACTTGAAGCAATAGGATTTGCTATCTTTGATTCCTTGCCTTATAAAATAGGTGATTTTCTGAGGAGAGGAGAAAAAAAAGGAGAGATAAGGGTAAAACTGATCAGCCCAAAAGACGAAAGAATTTACGAAATTGTTAGAAAATTCGGTGAAAGCGGAACGATAGAATACTACGTGCATGACCCGGAGAGTATAAGGGTTGCTGAAGGAATCTCCGAGGTTTTAGATTGGGTTAAAGAGCAGTTTGACATCGAAATAAATGCAAAAACGATGTTTGAAAATGCAATTGGGATTTCGCAGGGCAAAATAGTTTCCCAATTCTTAGAGACCGCAAGTGTTAGAGATAGAATTTTCTCTCCTATACTTGGAATAGAAGGTTACAAAAAAGCGTTTGAAAAAAGTAGGGAGTATGAAAAGTATCTTGAAGATAAAATAAGCAAGACTGATAAGAGTATCGCTGTAAAGAAGAAAGATTTAGAACGAAAGGAGAAATTGGAGAAAAAAATCAAGGAATTGAAATTAAGAAAAAAGTCTCTGAACGAAGAATTAGATAAAATATTCAGAAGAATAGAACCAGTCAAGAGTAGAATAGAAGAGTTTGACAGAATTTCTGAGGAAATAAACAGGATTCAAATTGAAGAAAAAGAAATAAGGATGAAGTTGTTGAATGTTGAGGAATTGCTAAACCATGCTGTTGAACAGATGGAACAAATCAGAGAAGTTGAGAGGGAAATTGCTACTATTAAAAACAATTACTACACGTATTTAGCTGCTGAAAAAGAATTGAAGATTGTAAATGCCGAACTGAGTAAAATCGAAAGAAGACTGGAAGAAATAAGGAAAGATGAGGTTTTATTGACAAAATTGAGGGTAGAAATTGATGAATTAAAGAAAAGATTGAAATCTATCGGGGATTGTGAGGTCAAGCTTAAAGATTTGCTTCCTTTGGCTGAAAAAGAGGGAAAAATCCTCGATGATCTAAAAAAAGTAGAAATTGCGGAAAATAGCTTAAACGATATAAAACTCCAAATAGATAGAATTAAAGATGAAATTGACAAAATGGTAAAGCTTTTCGAGGAAATATCCTCCAAAGAGAGGAAAATGGTGGAAATAGAGGAAAAGTTGAAAAAGATTCCTGAAGATGTTGAAGAGAGGAGGGACAAAATTTTAGCAATCATCAGCAGGCTTAAGGCAGAAATAAAAATGGAAAAAGAGGATTATGAAAGTGTAAAGGAAAACGTTTGTCCGATTCTCAAAGAGAGTTGTGACAGACTTTTAGACGTGAGGATTGATTTGGAGAGGAGATTAAAGCAGAAAACTGAAAAAATCAAATATTACGAAGACAGACTGGAGAGGCTTAATTTAGCTATAAAAAATAAGAAAAAGCTGGAAAGTGCTCTAAACAGATTAAAGGGAGAGGTCAAGCAAATTGATAGTTTAAAAGTAGAGATAAATTCTAGAAAGCGATTGTTGGAAGAACTTACAAGCAAAAAAGAAGAATTCGAAAGCATTGTTAGAAAAAAAGACGAATTAATTGCAGAATTGAAACGGGTTGAAGGGTCAATTGAGAGAAAAATCGCTTTGGAATCGGAAATTAAGGAAAAAAGCAAACTTACTCAAAAATTAAAACAGAAAGAGTTGGAATTTGCAAAATTGAAGAACAAAATCAAAGATAAAGATTACATCGAGAAAGAACACTTAAAACTGAAATCAAAGCTTGAAGAACTAAATAAGGTGAAGGAGACTAACAAAAAATACTACGAGAGATTTTTACAAATCAAAGAGACTCTAGAGAGAAAAAAAGATGTTTTAAGTAGAATTGACGAACTAAAAAAGGAGAAAGAATTGTTAATTGCTAAAAAAAGCGAGGTTGAAAGAAGATTAAACATTTTAAGAAGCAAGTATGATGAAAAAGAGCATTCAACCCTCAAAATGGAATATCAGAATCTCATATCAAAGAAAGGGGAAGTTGAGGGTGTAATTAACACCATCGATTCCAACATAGAAGAATTACAAAACGAGCTCAAAGAGGTAATTGAAGTGGAAAAAGAAGTTGCGAGGTTGGAGAACGAACTGAAAAACCTTGAGAGAAAGTACAAATTTGTTAAGGATTTAAGAGAGATATTTAAGAGGGCAGTGCCAGAGATTACCAAGGCTTACGTCAATGCAGTATCAATTGAAGCAAACAGAATATTTTGCGAGATAATGAACGATTACAACTGGGAGATTAGATGGATGGAAGACTTTGGTATTAAAGCAAGATACCTTGGTAGGGAAATAGATTTTGTTCAGATGAGTGGCGGGGAGCAGATGTGTGCTGCTTTAGCTGTGAGACTTGCTCTGTTAAATGTTTTGTCGAATGTTAGAATTGTATTCTTTGATGAGCCAACTCAGAACATGGATGAAGTCAGGAGGAGAAATTTAGCAGCTCAACTCTCGAAAATTGAGGGTTTTAAACAGATATTTGTAATTAGTCACGATGATACATTTGAGGAAATGGTTGAAAATGCAATAAAAATCAAAAAGGAGGATGGGATGTCTGTAGTTGAGTGATCCTGTTGAGGGTTTGCAGCTTGTAAAACTATCCCTCTTTTAAAGCCAAAAACACGCTGAAAAGGATTATGAAAGCTCCCACGATTTGTTTTAATTCAAAAATTTCTGAAAATACAACGTAACCAAAAACACCCGCTGAAACGGGCTCAATTAATGCCAAAACCGGAGCTTGCTCCACCTTACAGTATTTGATTCCATAGTTAAAAAGTACAAATGGCAATGCAGTGGGGATTAAGCCCAAAGCCAAAATCCAGTAAACGGTGGTTAAATCGATTTCAACAGGGAAGATAAAAAGTGTTGGAGACAGCACAACCGACGCCACAACGAAGTTGATGAAGGTTATCTGAACCGATGACATAAATTCCCTAACCTTCTTTGTCAAAACGAACATAAAAGAATAGCAGACACCTGAAAGAAATCCGTAAATTATGCCCAAGTTCAAACCGCCATAGGGGGAAAGCATTAAGTATAGACCTAAAATGCCCAGCGGTATTGCAATCCAGCTCTTTTTTTCAATTTTCTCTCCCATAAAATAAACAATCGGTATTACGTATATTGGCGCCATGTAAAGCAGTAAAGCGGCGGTGGCAGCTTCAACCAATTGGATTGAAGTAATGTAAAACGTAATGGTTAAGATGTTGGCAAATGCAAGGGAAAAAACGATTTTTGGATTTTGCAACTTTATTTCCTCCTTTGTTATTAAAACAATTAATGAGACATACACGAGTCCCATAAAAAGTCTGAAAAAAGTGATTTGGGTTGAGTGCATGCTGAAATTTCTAACAAAAACAGATAAGGACCCCATCATGATTGCTGAGATTACAATTGCGATTGCTCCCTTGTTTATTGAAAGGAAGGTCTTGCCCAGATGAGCGTTCAACTTTTGAGCCATAACCTGAAATGCAATTGGGGATTAAAATATTTGCTTGAAGTTCGTAGGTAAAATTTAGACAATAGACAAAAAGATATATACTCCTACCAGAATTCAAAACCATGAGATGGGGATTTGCAGCCTTACTACTACTAACATCTCTCCTGTTACTCTCGATAGGAGTTTACAATGCTTTTTCTCTGCCCTCATCGCCCCAACCAGATTTAAGGGACAATTACAGAATAGTGTTCTTCCATGTCCCCTCAGCGATTGTTTCTTTTATCGCCTTCACAACAACCTTAATCTCTTCAATTCAGTATCTCAGGACAAACAACTTGAAGTGGGATGACGTTGCAAGTTCGTCAGCGAAGTTCGGTTTTCTTATGATTACCGCAGCTTTAATAAGTGGCTCAATCTGGGCTAAGGTTGCATGGGGGAGCTTCTGGAACTGGGATCCAAGAGAAACAACTGTGTTGATTCTTTGGTTTGCATACGCCGCCTATTTTGCATTGAGGGAATCCATAGAAAATCGAGAAGACAAAGCAAAGATTTCGAGCATCTTCTCGATTTTTGCATACGTAACAATTCCTTTAAGCTACCTCTCAACAAAGTTCTACTTTTCCCTACATCCATCAACTCAAGAGGTTAGTGTGGGTGTTGGTATTGGCGTGACATTGGGGATGAACATTATTGCATTCATCTTGGTCTTTGTAACTTATCTGTACATTGACTCATTCTTGAATGGTATTGAAAGAAAGATGGAGGTGGAGTTATGAACGATTTTACCGCTGTATTTCTTGCTTCAATGGTTGTTTTGCTGGCAATACTAATTCTGTTCGGTTTTCTTTTAAAAAAAGCCATGGACATCGAGAAGAGATTGAAGTTGTAATCAATTATCTTTGCAAGGCGATTTTTAACTCTCTCCAAAATCTGTGGAGTTCTCCAGTTTTTGCAATGTAATGAATGGCAATTGATCCAAACAACCAGAGGATAAGGAAGATGAGAGGTATAAATATAATCCATGGTTTGTAAATATAAACTATTATCAATAAAACCACCATAACAAACCCCTGAAAGCAGAGGGTTGTGCCGTAAAGTATGACTCTGTTTCTCTGCTTCTTTCGAAGGTAATCCCTGTAGTTTATCTTTACACCGAATTCAAGAGGTGTGTAGAGGTAAAATCCATCAAAACCAATTCCCGAAATCAAACATCCAAGCAGTCTGCCGGTCAAAAAGCAGAAATAAATAACAAAAAGCTCAGACAAAAAGAGTAGGATGTAAGTGTAAGCGTTGGCATTTAAGTTTACCCAAAGAAAGATGGCTAATGATGCTACAAAACCAATCGGAAAAAGGATGGAACCCTTCTTAGCTGATAGAACTATCCGTTTCTTGAAAAATCTATCTCTTATCTTGCTCAATTCTTCAATATCTTCTTCGCTTACTTCAATCTCTCCTCGCTTGACCTTTCCAACTATTCTCCAGAATTTCTTTTTTATCACTTCATCTTCCTTTCCTTCCAGTTCTTGGCTCAGTCTCAGAATCTCGTCTCTCATTTTAGGTTCTCTATACTTTCAATCCTTTTTATAATCTCTTCTGCTGCCTTTTTAGGATTTTTCGCATTGTAGATACTCCGTCCAACAATTATGTAGTCAACGTACTTTACAACTTCCATATCTCCCCTTTGAGCGCCTATTCCGGGACTGAAAATCTTCAAATCTCCAACAATTTCCCTCAATTCAGCAACCCTATCTACTCTGGTCGCTGGGGCTATGATTCCATGGCATCCAAGCTCCTTTGCCATCTTTGCAATTTCGTTGGAATGCTTTGACATGTACTCTCTACCTCCCGCACTACTCAATTCTGAAACAACGTAAACCTCTCCATCAAAGTTTTTAGCTACGTTTAGAATTGCTTTGACGGTGTCACTTCCAACGAAACCGTGGCATATCAACGCCTTGGCTTTCCATTTGAACGCAATTTGAGCAATTAAACCGCTTGTGTAGGGTATGTCCGCTATTTTAAAATCTGCAACAACCGGCTTAATTTCTGAGAGCTCTTCGATTATGCTTATACCTGCGGACAAAACCAGCGGATAGTTTATTTTAATCATATCCACATAATCTCTGACCTCTTCTGCAATCTCTAAAGCTTTTGATTTGTCCGTCAAATCTAATGCAACAACTAAACCGACATCCCTTGCCATCCAATTATAGTGTTTTTACAGTTATTTAGATTTGATGATGTATGAAGTTCGTCTGTTCCAATCTGCTTTTAGTAGGGCTCATGAATCAATGAACTTCTAAAGATAATTTCTCTATTAGAACTCTAACAAAACAACAAATAAAAAAACCAGGGTGGCTAATCCACCAAAAAAGATTTACAAAGTCTAATAAACTGACAAAGAAGTGGGATTATCCAAAAAGCTCAGATAAACTGAAAACAGTAAGGTTGGAAGGTCTTTAACATCAGGAACCCATAAATAGTTCTCGAAGCAGGATTGGAGCATCAAAGGGTTGATTTTTGTCCCAATCCCAACACCAACAACCTCAGCATGCCTTATCCTGCAAACAGCCTTGTAAACCTGTTCAACAGTCGATGATGTGGGCTCAGCATCGGTAAATATGAATGCAATTTTTTGCTTGGCAATTGTTGGCTTTAACCACTCTCCTGCCTCAATAACCGCCTCTTTTAACGGTGTGTTCCCAAAAACATCTAAGTTCGTGAAGAACTCAGGTTTGTACTTCTCATGCCAGAATTTGATTGGCGTAAATTTCACGTAATTAACCAGTCCAATCTTCTCTTGGAATCCGAAGGCTGCAAGCTTGTCGTTGAGGTATTCTGAAGCAGTAGCAAGAATATGGCAGGCTTTTAACGTTTCATTAATTTTGTTCTTCATACTCCCACTCAAATCTAAAGCTATTAGAATTGCCCTATTGCCAGTATCAGCGGGTTTTATCGTATAATAAAGATTTCTCCACTTTTCCCCACAAATAAATCTCAAATAGTTCCTTATATTGACGATTTCTCCCCACTCATTTTCCACCAATCTATCCTCGGTTTTTATTTTCTCAAGCAACTGCTTTAATTCATTTACAACATTCTCTTCCACCTCCACCTTCTTTGTAGGGTCTATTCTCATATCCCTCTTCGCTATACTGCCCCTTATCAGCTCGTTTTGTTTTTCAAATTCAACTTCAAGCTGTTGAATACTCTCAATAATATTCAATTCGAAGGTGGATGGAGTTAAATCGTCAACTCCGTTCCACTCCATTATCTTTTCCAAATCAATGTCACAGCTTACAAATTCAACTTCATCAGCAACTTGAGTTGCATCACAATTTATCTGAAAGTCTATTTTCCAGTCCAAATCATTGTAAGGTATAAAATCGTAAGGTTTCATTTTTCTTATCCCCCTTAGAATTTCCCATGCAATCTTCTTTCTTTCTTCAAACTCGTGGATATTTCTTATTCTCAAAAGTAAATTCCTGGACTTGTCAAAAAATAATTTTAATTCCTCTTTAGCTGACTCTTCGCCTTTTGCAAATCCACAGTAGCTTATCATATACAACCCCCTTAATGCTGCTTCTCTATCACAGAGAACGTTTACCGGGGCTTCATTTTCCATCATCATCTTTGCAAACAAAGCTCTTGTCTTTTTCAACCCCCTCCACCTCTTCAATCTTGAAAAATCTGTGTAGTAATCCTCAACAATTGTTAATACCCATCTTGCAAGATTCCCCAGCTTTGTTTGCTCAATGAAGTTCCTGAGGTCATCCTTTGAAAAACCCAGATTTACATGCTCGCATTCGTGGTTTAACGCATCGACTATTAGCCTTAATTTAGCCTCCTCATCTGTCAAAAATTCCAAATTGGTGGCAACGTAAATCGTATCACCATGTATGTGGAAAACGTTCTTGTTTGATTTTCTAATCTTCACGTCAAAGTTGTGCTCAGTAAAAGTTCTGGCTAGAGATTCCAAAACTTTCAACAAAGCCTTCATTTCATACAATTTGTTTCAATTCTTTGTTTGGTAAATCGCACATTCCGAGTATTATCTGCATAACAGTTGTCTTTGCCTGTCCCTCGTACAAGGCATCTATAACGGCATCCTTAGCAGCCTCTATCACGGGATTCTCCCCAATTCTGTATTTATTGTAGGAGATTACCAAGTTCGCCCAGTTTATCAAGTTTCTTGTAGGTATGCCTAAGGTTATGACGCTCTTCCCACTCTTTGCGTCCATCCTTATCTTGTTGGCTGTTGAAACCAATAGATCAGCTAATTCATACTTAACACCGCACCTCTCAATCAACAACTCTATTTCAGCCTCCCTGTTTTTCAACCCCAAATAATCTAAAGTTATTACGGAAAACCTTCCCTCCACTGCAGCATCCAATCTGTTTACAAAGTATTCACCACCCTTGTTCAGCGTGGAAATTATGTACAAGTTTTCCGCAACACCCTTTACAACCTCGTCTAAAGCCTCAATCGTAACCTGACATCTATAATCTGCAGCCTCCAGCAAAATTGCTTGGCTTCTCGGCTCCATTCTGTTTATTTCATCAACTAGCAAAACACATTCTCTATCTTTGCTACACAACAACGCCTTTGTTAGAGTTCCATCAATCCAGTAAATTTCATTACCAATAATTGTCGGTCTACCTACCAGATCAGCAGGATTTAGTGTATATCTACCCTGAATTGTAAACAACGGCAATTCGTTCTTAGCTGCAAAATATTCAGCAAGCATGGTCTTTCCACATCCCGTAGGACCCTCAATCCTCCATCTCCCACCTTTTACTGACTTCAATTTCTTCAGTTCATTTATTTGCTCATAATAGACTGCATCAATCTTGGGAATCCTCGCATCCCAATCGTAGTTTCTACTTACTTTCATTAATTTTTAATTGCCATTTTTCATTCATCATACTTTTGGTTGTTGGGATTAAACAGTTCTGTATCATTGAGGGTGTCAAAAAAATATAGTAGAAGCCAATAGAAGCAAAACTTAATTACATCAACAAGAAATAAATATATAAAAAAAGATTTAAGAATATGAAAAGGTTGAAACAGTTGAAAAAGAGGAATAAGAAGGAAGAGATTCTTCAAGAGATTTTACTGCGATTGGTGCAAGATGGACGAAAAAAGGAGTTCTTTTAAAAATTAAACAACCAAATCCTGGTTAACGCGTATGTTCTTCTTTGCTAAAACATTCAAACAATCTTTGCAATACTTCCAATCCTTAATGTCTGTATCAACAATGGAGTTTGAGAAAAACATTACACAATGCCTGTTATCACAGTGTTTCAATCCAAAAACATGTCCGAGTTCGTGCATCGCCTCCTTCAAAGCTCTCAACTTGAACAAATAATCGTTTTTCTGTCCATAAAGCTCAGGTTTAAGGCGATACAGCGATATTATTGCTCTTTTACCATTCAATTCCGCTTCTCCAAACACAAAGTTGAGGTTGTTGGCGTAGATGTCGTGTTCAATGACTGCTAGCGTAACACTCAAAGTGCCCAATCTAAAGAGGATGCACGTCGAAAAGTATTGCCTTCTATCTTTATTGTAGCATTCCTTTGGTATTTCAATCGGATTTAGTAAAACAACATCGCCAAAAATTTCTGATAACGCATCTTTAAGGAATCCCAACACCTTTTGATTTACAAAGCCTATAGGTTGGATTGCTATCTTCATTGCCTGTTCTTAAGCTTTTATCGTAATAAACTTTATGAGTTTCTAAATCTTGCAATTGTGTTTTTAAATATTTCAAATACTAAAATTTCAAATGTAGTTGTGAGATAATTTGGAAAATAGGGCACTTAAACAATCCAAAAACAAGACTGTTACTTTTAACAATCTTATTTAGTGGATTTTTCCTCTGGATTGGCTTGAGATTGAGTAAGAGAGAGGGAATATTAAAGGTGGGTTTGGCAAACTTAGCTGCTGGAATATTTGCGTTTATCGTGCTGCTTATAATAGCAGCGATACCTCTGATTGGCATAGTTTCTCCCATCATTAGCTATTTAGCATACCTGTATGCTCTGAAAGTTGTTTTGGATATGACCATGCTTGAAGCGTTCTTAGTTTCGATTGTTTCATCATTGGTCTTCTTCCTCGTTTCTGTATTGGTTTCAATTGGCTTAGGTATTTGGTTTTTCAAGTACGTAATGGTTAGACCACCAATTAAGCCAGTTATTGTTTATTTTTAGTCTAGAAATTCCAAAATAAGCCCATACTAAACTAAGCCCTCATATTATAAAATAAATGGAAATTTTAATAGGTAAAAACATCATCAAAGCTTTTATAACATTTTTGTGAATTCAAGAGTATGAAAGCAGACGTTTTCATAGAACTCAAAGAAGGTGTTGCAGACCCTGAGGGAGAAGCTACAAAGAAAGCTTTGAGGCTTTTGGGTTTTAAGAACGTTAAAAGCGTTTCAACAGTCAAAGTTTTTAGAATTGATATTGATGCTAGAAATAAGGATGAGGCAGAGGAAGAATTGAAAGCGATGTGCGAAAAGTTGCTAGCCAATCCTGTAATTCAGAAGTACAAGATTGAGTGGGTTGAATAACAGGTGTTTTTTATGTATAAAAAAGTAGATGTTCCCTTTAATTTATACGAAATCGATTTGTTGAATGCTAACGACAAACAACTTGAAACTATAAGCAATGAGATGGGTTTGGCTTTAAACGTTGATGAAATGGAGAAAATTAAGGATTACTTCAAGCAAAAGGGGAGAAATCCCTATGACATTGAACTACAAAGTTTAGCCCAGGCATGGAGTGAGCACTGCTGTTATAAAAGTTCAAAGTATTATTTGAAGCAGTTTTTGTTTAACGTTTCAGCAGATTACATAATCTCAGCCATAAAGGAAGATGCTGGAGTTGTTGAGTTTGATGAAGAGCATGCTTACGTTGTTGCCTTAGAAAGTCACAACCACCCGTCAGCCATTGAGCCTTACGGTGGGGCTGCAACTGGTATCGGTGGAATTTTAAGGGATGTTTTGTGCATGGGCGCTCAGCCAATTGCTTTGATTGACCCCTTATTTTTCGGAAATTTGGATGTTAAGCATGAGGATTTGCCGAAGGGGACGAAGCACCCCCTTTACTTGCTGAGTGGTGTTGTTGCTGGCATAAGAGATTATGGCAATAGAGTTGGGATACCAACGATTGCTGGAATGGTGTTTTTTGATAAAGATTACTTAACAAACTGCATTGTAAACGTTGGATGCATAGGAATTGCTAAAAAGAGGAACGTAGTTCCAAGTAAGGCTGGAAGGGGTGATATTTTTATCCTGGTTGGTGGATTTACTGGGAGAGATGGTATTCATGGCGTAACATTTGCCTCTGCTGAGCTGGATGAGAAGAGTGAAGAGGAAGCAAGAGGAGCCGTACAACTGGGAAATCCGATAATGAAGGAGCCTTTAATCCACGCTTGTTTGGAAGTTGTTGAAAAAGGATTGTGCACAGGCTTGAAGGATCTAGGTGGTGGAGGATTAAGTTGTGTTATTGGTGAGATGGCTTTAGCTGCTGGTTTTGGTGCAGAAGTTTATTTAGATAAGGTGCCATTGAAGGAGAAGGGAATGGCTCCTTGGGAGATCTGGATTTCTGAGAGCCAAGAGAGGATGATGTTGAGTGTAAAACCGCAGTATGTTGATGGTGTCTTGTATATCTTCCAGAAGTGGGACATTCCCGCAACGATTGTTGGAAGGGTGAACGAAGATAAGATTTTGAGGATTTATTACAAAGGATACAAAATTTACGAGATGGACATCGAATTTGTCACCTCAGGCCCAGAATACTGCCGTCCATACGTTTCTAAAAAGCCTGAGGTTGGTGAAATAGAGGAGATAGCAGAACCCACAAACTATAAAGACGTGTTTTTGAAAATGCTATCCCACCCAAACGTTGCAAGCAAGGAGTGGGTTGTAAGGCAGTACGATCATGAGGTTAGGGCAAACACAGTTGTAAAACCGTTGCAGGGGAGAATAAATAAGGAAACACATGGAGATGCCGCAGTGATCAAGCCAACATCATCTTTCAAAGGATTGGCAATAACATCCGATGTAAACCCTTGGAAGACAAAAATCGACCCGTATTGGGGTACTGCATCGACATTCGATGAGATGGTTAGGAACTTGGTTGCAGTTAATTCAAAGCCTCACAGCTTTGCAGACTGTCTAAACTTTGG
>Ga0180301_10000258_pt1 | contig 40290 bp, 38 predicted proteins | sample GuaBasSediGuay16_FD_121797 | JGI IMG/M metagenome (GOLD analysis project Ga0180301, IMG submission 121797) | Subseafloor sediment microbial communities from Guaymas Basin, Gulf of California, Mexico - Guay16, Core 4569-2, 12-15 cm | ecosystem: Environmental > Aquatic > Marine > Hydrothermal... | reverse complement strand
GTGAATTTTAATCGCGGTGGCGCGATCATCTTCTGCTGATATCATCGTTAATTTCTGGAAGGACTGTATTAAAAGTCTAGGAATATTACACTATAGTATAAAAGCATGCTTTAGATAGAACGTATATCGTCCATTAATTTTATAATATGCTGAAGAATATTAGTACCGGGACTTTAAATGAACAAAAAGGCGCTTGGTAAGATACAAGCCCTACTGCTTATAGCAATTATTGTCATAGCATTATCCTCTTTCACCATTTGGTGGTTAATGTTTAGGCCTACTGGGGCGGGTGAAGAGGAGAAACCCTCGGAGAAGCCTTCAGAGAAACCTTCAGAAGCTATAAAACTACATGTGCTGACCAGACATCCAACTGAAATTCTACTTGCAGCCCGAAACGCGTTTTTGAAAAGCGATATAGCTAAAAAATACAATATTACTGATATTATTACCTATGGTCTCGCGCCAGGCCTCTGGGTTAAATACATTAAAAGTGGGGAAATAGACGTCGCTTGGGGTGGCGGCCCAACCCTCTTCGACTACCTCTATCTCCAAGGACTGCTTTTACCCTTAACATCGGAGGAGGTTCTAGCGGCGATCAAGGAGATACCGGACACCATTGCTGGTATGCCTATGAAAAGGGTGGGTAGCGACGGTAAAATATACTGGGTGGCAGCGGCTATCGCAAGCTTCGGTTTCACGGTCAATCACGATAGACTGAAAGATTATAACCTTACAGTACCTAAAAGCTGGAGGGACCTAGCTTCCCCCGAACTTGGGAAGACTTTAGTAGATTATGGTACACCGGCCCTAGGTATAGCGGATCCCACTCAGAGCACAAGTAACACGAGGATGTATGAAATAATACTTCAAAGATATGGCTGGGAGGAAGGCTGGAAGATTTTGACTCTAATGGCTGCAAACGCGGAAATATATAGTGGTAGTAGTGATGTACGGGATGCGGTCATAAGGGGAGATATAGCTGTTGGAATAACCATAGACTTCTACGGTTACACAGCTAAGCTAGTTAACCCCAAGTGCGAGTACATTATACCGGAGGGGGAAAGCATCGTTAACGGCGATCCAATAGCTCTAGTGAATGGTACAAAGCATCCTGAAGCAGCACAAGCATTTATAGCATGGGTTTTAACCGAGGGCCAGAAAATACTTTTGAACCCTGAGATCAATAGGTTGCCTGTCAACCGCAAGGTATTTGATACCCCGATAGGGAAGAATAGAACTGACATCTATGAAGCATACAATAAGACCCTCCAGACAACACCGATCAAGTTTAACGACACTCTCGCAATGCAGTATGAGACAGTTATGAGATGGTACTTTAGAGCAGCACTCATAGATGTAAACGACGCTTTAAAGGAGGCTTGGAAAGCTATTCTAACAAAATACTTTGCTGGCGAGCTAAGCCCAGCTGAATTCGAGAACCTTGTAAACCGGCTGGCAGCCCCCTTAACCTTCAAGGATCCTGAAACCGATAAAACCGTGGTCTTTACCTTAGAGTATGCTATAAACATACAGCCGAAGTTCGAGAAAGATGCATCGTATAGGGATAGTCTTATAAGTGCCTGGAAGTCAGCAGCGCTAGAGAAATATAAGAGTGTGCTTCAAAGCGTATCAGGAGGTTAAATATAGTTGATGAAGGAAGGTAGAAACCTTAAATCTAGATTTAAACATCTTTTTTTCTATCTAGATTTGACGCTTCTCACCCAAATGATGATTCCCCTTTTTATATTTTTTATATTCCTTATAGGGCCTTTAGCTACAGTTCTCTATGTAGCGTTCCAGTATAACCCGTTAAACATACTTAGAGACCCGACTTTTCTTTCTTTCAATCCACAGGGCCAGCTTGTCTTCATGGCTAAAAGATATTTTAGGGGTGAATGGGTTAACATAATAATATTTAGGGGCGTTAGCTACGGTGTTATATTCAATTCCCTCGCAAACGCTTTCTTTGTGACAATATGCTCTAGTATTCTGGGAGTTATAATAGCTTTCATACTGGCGCGATACGAGTTTCCAGGTAAAATTCTATTTAGGGTGCTTGCCACAGTTCCCCTTTTAATGACACCTTTCATAAATGCGTTTGTAATAAAGAAGCTTTTTGACTGGCGTGACGGTTTAATATCCTTCTTCATAAACGATGTGTTGAATCTACCCTACCGTGTCGGTATAGAAAGCCTAGCTGGGGTAGCGGTAACCCAAATAATGACCTTCTTCCCCATAATCTACCTTAACGTATTCTCTAGCATGGTGAACGTGGATCCCAGTTTAGAGGAGCAGGCTGAAAGCCTGGGGGCACGGGGTTTCAGGTTATTTAGAACCATAACTCTTCCTCTATCCCTCCCCGGTTTAGCAGCGGGGTCGGCGATAGTATTTATTTTCTCCCTCGAGGATATAGCTGCACCTATCGTTTTTAATGAGAGGAGGTTTATCTCCTACCAAATTTTCAGTAGGTTTATTGAAGCAACGACAGGCCAGCTTTCTCCTGTAGCAGCAACCCTAGCAATAATACTTTTAACATTGGCCCTGCTTGCCTTTGCAGGCATAAAAGAGTATGTTTCACTAAAACAGTATGCGATGTTAAGTAGAGGGGGTAGATGGAAGGTTAGGATCAGTAAGCCAGGCAAGAAAGGTCTCATAGCAATATACGCGTTCGTACTTCCATTTCTACTTTTCACAGCTTTCCCCCAGATAGGTGTATTCATTTATGCTTTCTCCCAGGAATGGAGCGGACCTTTACCTAAAGGATTTACTTTAGACAACTTGTCGCGTATAGTGATTGATCCCCTGGTTTCAAGGGCTATAATCAACAGTTTAAGTTACTCCATTGTAGCTGTAACCATGATAGCTTTCATAGGATTATCCGCGTCATACGTTATTGCCAGGGCCAAGATACCCGGCTTACATTTAATGGATTTGCTTGTTACGTCGCCTATAGCCTTACCCGGTTTAGTCATCGCTGTAGGCTACTTCTATTTCTTCTCAACCTTTTTCGCAGGAACCATACTCGACCCTGTTCGTACTGGACCCTATTTTCTCCTGATGTTCGCGTACACTGTTAGACGTCTACCATTTACTGCTAGAGCCGTCTTCGCTGGACTGCAACAGGTTCACGTAGCCTTGGAGGAGGCATCGCTGAACCTGGGTGCCTCGCGACTGAGAACCCTAGTGTTCATAGTGATACCCTTGATAGGATTAAACATCCTTAGCGGCGCGTTGATAAGCTTTGTATACTGTATGAGCGAGGTCAGCACTGGGGTCACACTGGGTGGACTGGGCGGAATAAGCGAGGGACACCAAGCACCTATAACGTTCATTATGATGGATTACCTTAACAGAATCAGGGGTCCTCACATAGTAGCCAGTCTAGGGGTCCTCTTAATATCGATCCAGTTAACTGTCATATTTCTAGTCAACTTCGCATTTAAACAGAAGTATGCGTATATAGGGGTGTAGTAAAATGACAAGGGTTGTTTTAAAGGAGGTTACAAAAAGGTTTGAGGATGTCGTGGCAGCTGATAGGGTCACATTCCAGGTGGAGGAAGGAGAGCTATTCACCCTTTTAGGTCCAAGCGGATGCGGAAAAACCACCACATTAAGGATAATTGCAGGATTCGAGATGCCGGATTATGGCAGAATATTCTTCGACGAAGCTGACGTCACTTTCAAGAAACCCTATGAAAGAGGATGTGCCATGGTTTTCCAAAACTATGCTCTGTGGCCACACATGTCCGTTTACGAGAACATTGCGTATGGTTTAAAGTTGAGAAAGCTACCTAAATCGGAGATAGATAAAAGAGTGAAAGAAGTTCTTAGGCTTGTGGGACTAGAGGGCTTAGAGAACAGGCATCCTCTTCAACTTTCGGGAGGTCAACAGCAAAGAGTAGCTCTGGCAAGGGCTCTTGTAATCGAGCCTAAGGTTCTCCTGCTTGACGAACCTTTAAGCAACTTGGATGCAAAGCTCAGGCTTAGGATGAGAGAGGAGTTAAAAAGCCTTCAAAAGGAGCTGGGCATAACAACAATATACGTTACCCACGACCAGGAGGAGGCCATGAGTATTTCGGATAGAATAGCGGTAATGAGGAAGGGGAGGATACTTCAAATAGGCTCTCCGATTAAAGTCTACATGGATCCAACAAACCTGTTTGTCGCAACCTTTATTGGACGAAGCACACTTCTCAGGGGGATAGTAGAAGAAGTTTCCGGAAGAAGGGTCAAGTTTAAAGTGGGGGCGTTTACATTAGATGGACGGATAGCTGAAGGCTTCAACATGAAGAAGGGAGAACGGGCTGTAGCTGTGATTCGTCCAGAAGATTTCAGCATAGAGTTCAAGAAAGCATCCAACGTTATAGACGGAACCGTAAAATTAACCATGTTTCTAGGGCCATTCATGCAGGCTAAAGTGAAAATCGGGTCACAGGATATCTCAGCTTACTTAGATCCAGAGCTTAAGCTTAAACCCGGAGAACATATAAGGCTCTACATAGATCCCGACGACGTTGTGATATTCCCGGCAGAGGGATGGGAGGAGCTAGAGTTCGAGGCATAATTTTTCAACTTAAAGCTTTAATACCTGTGGTCAATATTTTAACAGAAAGTAGTATTTAAGGTGAGGGTATTGAGAAAATTTAGGAAATCCGTTATTTTCACTATATTTTTACTTGTTGTGTTAACAACGTCCTACGTACACCTACAGGTGTCACTTTCATCTCCTGAACCGACCCCAAGGATCATTGACCCGGTTTATAGTGTTCCCATGCCTGTTCTTCCAGGAGGGGTCTTTAATATAACAATATATGCTGGCGGAGAGGAAGTTAACATTATAGGCGCCTGGATTCTTGCTCCAGGATACAACTTTACCCTCGAAATGACAGCTAATTTTTCAAGTGGATCAAACTATATAATTACCGTCAAGGTTCCTCAAGAGGCAGAGCCGGAACTATATGATTTATATGTAAGGTATAGTAAAGGTGTTTTGGGTAGTCCCAGAAGCGTATGGATCCTCGGTGACTGGCCTAAAAATGTAACTTTCATGCATTTCACCGATGTGCATATAGGGATAATAACAGACGGTATACCTAGCACACACTTCTACGATGCTGCCATAACGTTGCTAAATGCACTTAACATAGATTTTGCTGTCATAACAGGCGACGAGGTAGACGTGGGTGGAGACGCTAAATCCCTTAGGAAGTTTCGGGAGATGACCAACAGAGCCCGAAAACCCATTTTCGTGATACCTGGAAACCATGACCACGCTCAGACGGATGAATCGACGTTTAAAGAGAAATACTACGGCTTCTATGTGGGTCCACCCTACTGGTTTAGGGTTTTCGGAGACTTTCTGATAATCGGCTTAGATACAGGTATATCCGGGTACGTTTATCCAACACAGTTGAAGTGGCTGGAAAACGTTCTTAAGGAATATAGCGACAAGCCCGTTAAAATAGTTTTAATACATCATCCCATATTCAATTACGGTGTATTCGGAAAAGTTACCGGTTCATGGAAGGAGATAAACAAGATTTCAGGTAAATTCTACTATAGCTGGAGCGACAACATCGATGCTGCCAAGGAATTCATGCGTCTCGTCGAGGAATACAACATAACAATGGTTTTAGCCGGGCACGTCCACGGCGACAGCGTGGTCCTCTACAACAATAAAACATGGTTTATAACCACTACCACCACTTGTGCTGGTAGAAGGTCAGGGGACTATAGGGGCTTCCGTATAATAAGTGTCGATAACAGTGGGAGAGTTTATGCAGTTGGTGTACCTGGATCAAATCCATTTAAAGGATTTTCATCATACAATATAGAAAAGATAAGCGTTACAACAAGTTTTGATAAAGACTACAAGGCATATGCTGTAGTCGTTAAAACTTCAGGCGACTTCCAGATAAGTTCGGAGCAGGCAGTACTTTACTTTTATGTAAACGCTAGTATACCCATAACCGACTACTCGTTCTATGGAAATACCAGTCTCATTAAGGGATACGAGTACAAGAAGTTTGGGGAATTATATTTAGTTAAAGCAGTAGTTAAGTTGGCGCCATCCCAGAGCTTTAAACTTGTATTCTCCACGTATAACGACACCACGCCGCCTAGCGTAAAAATACAGCTCTATACTCCAAGAACCCCCATTTCCGGTAAAGATAGTGTTACCCTCTACATCTCTGCTGTCGATACTGGCTGGGGTCTAGAAACAGTAAAAGTTATTTACGTTACTGCCTCAGGTGAAGGGGTTGTTCCAGTATACTATGTTTCCGAGAGAAGTTTCAGGGCTACCCTGCCACCATTACGCGTCCAAAACGTTACAGTAAAAGTTATCGCAGTGGACGTGGCGGGCAACCAAGCTGAAACAAGCCCCTTAACGATATCGTACAAGGCTCAACAACAGCAACAACAGCAACAGCAACAGCAACAGCAGCAACAGGGTCAACAGGGCCAGCAGCAACAGCAGCAGCAAGAAGAGGAGAAGAAAGAGACCGAAATCTTGGTTACGCCCGACCTTACGATGCTTATTGTAATTATATCCGTTGCTGTGGTAGCCACGGTAGTGGTTCTGGTGTACGCACTAAAGAAACGTTAAAGCCGAATCCTTAACCTAATAATAATTTATATTTTTATATTTTAGTTTATGTGGCAGTAATAAGAAAGACCATGTTTTTAAAGTGTTTCTTCTTATTTTTAATGGTCTCTAGCTATGGGAGAGAAAAAGTCATTTTATGTACACCCTACAGCTGTGGTGGAGGAAGGGGTTCAGATAGGTGAAGGAACCAGAATATGGCATTTCGCGCATGTTAGGAAGGGGGCGGTTATCGGAAAAAACTGCAACATTGGAAAAGACGTTTACATAGATGCGGATGTTAAAATCGGAGATGGAGTTAAAATACAGAACGGGGTATCTGTCTACAGGGGGGTAACCTTAGAAGATAAGGTTTTCGTCGGACCCTACGCGGTTTTCACTAATGATCTCTATCCTCGTGCTTTTTCGAAAGACTGGGAGCTTGTGCCTACACTTGTGAAGGAGGGAGCGTCCATAGGCGCTAATGCGACCATAGTTTGCGGGGTGACTATAGGCAGATATTCCATGGTTGCTGCAGGAGCTGTAGTTACTAAAGATGTGCCCGACTATGGGCTTGTTTTAGGTAATCCAGCAAGGCTTGTGGGCTTCGTATGCTACTGTGGTAGGCCTTTAAGAAAGATAACGGACATGGATGACGTTTTCGTAAAATATATTTGTAAACACTGTGGAAGGGAGATTAAAGTCAAGAGAAAGGACTATGAAAGAATGTTAAAGGAAAGTAGAAGACTAAGCTAAACGTAAAGTTTAACGTACAATGTGATTTAAGGGCCTTTAGCTTTAAATAATATCACAGTACCGTAAATCCACCACGGCCATATTGAAGTTTTTCGGGTCGGCTGAAATTTTTTCTGAGAAGCTATAATTGCCTGTAAGGGTATCGTATATGATGTAGTCTCCTTTCAGATCCTCCTTTTTCTTAACGTATGCTACGATAACGTTGCCTCCAGCACTGTATATGACCATTAGGCTGGTTTCTTCTCCCCTCCTGTACCGGTATACTAGAGGTATCCTTAAACCACAAGCTATTTTCACAAGGTCTTTAATCGAGTTTAACTCGAGTTTTATTAATCTATCCTTGTTCAAAAAGCCCCCTTAAATAACTTCTAACAATTGAAATAAAAATGTTAGTATAACAGAGTTTATAAACCGTTATTTAATGTTAAGTTTTATTTAAACCACTTTGGATAAGCTTTAACATAATCCTCGGTCTTATATTCTTCTACACTTAAATCATCTACATTTATTATGAAAATGCAGTCCAGTTTTGCTGTTCTAAGCTCCTCTAAACCTACAGGGGGGTTCTTATAATATCCATCTAGGAACTTCTTTAATTCAATTAATTCATCTACTTCTCTTTCTTCAGGCGGCTTCAGAAATATTGCCGGTATCTGTAGGATGTGGAAGGGCGGTGTAGCTAATGCAAAGATGTCGCTGTGTAAACTATACCTAGAAATCTTGCTTATTTCCCTTGCACGACGGTAGGATATAGGGTCTATGGAGTTTGCTGGAGGCACGAACCCTGTCTCTATCTCTACTATTAATATTCGACCCTTATTTGATGCATAGATGTCGCATATGAGTCCGTTTCGGAGGGGATACTCTAACTCTACATCGTAACCTCTATCCGTAAGATAGAGGGCCAAAACATACTCCATTATACTGTGGTTTGACTTGATGCTTCTCTTTTCCCATAAATCCAGTAATTTTATAAAAAGAGGCTGAACTCTCTCAACTACTAGGTCACCGTACTTTTCCAAAGCTTTTCTCCTTATTTCCGCGAGGTCTTCCATGAAACGTTTTTCCATCAGCCTTTCAATAGGCTTTTAATAGAAAAACCACACATTTAAAATAACCCTAAGCGTTCACTTTTCCGAAAAATCCGGTTTAACAAAGTAGTATAATTTAAAGGTCTATGGCCGAAAATATTTACATGTAGTTAGGGGAGGGAATGCCGTCTAAGATAGATCCAGCCTTGTGTGCTAAATGTAAAGGAACACGTCGTCTCTGTGGTAGACCAAGATGTCCAATACTCGAACGTATAGAAGCCACACTAAGAGTTTCTTCGCAGATTGGTCGAAGGGAAATATTTTCGGCCACACCGCCCTCCATTCTAGTTGGAGAATACGGGTATCCTTCGGTGCGACTAGGTCCGCTTGCAAGCCCGGTAACCGGCCTTCAGGCCAAGGAATATGAGGACTACGAGAAATGGTGGGGTGATAAAAGCCTCGAGGATGTCATAAGGTTGAGGGCTTCGATGGTCTATTCGGCCTTCAGGGTTAACGTTAAGAAGGATGCAAGGGTTGCTCCCCGCCTACTCGACTCTACACGGGAGCTAGCCTTATCCGCTTTACCAGTAGATGCTGAATTTGTTTTCTCGAAGCCGCCTAAACCTGCTTTAACATTCGATGGAATCCTATCTCCGATAGGACCTCGTGCATCACTTGAAAAACTTAAGGTGGCCCAAAACCCTGTTGTGCCACGTAGAGTGGACGAAATAGTGGACGATGTGGACGTCAAAGCCTCTGAGGCAATCTTCGAGCTCTACACCTCTAATGTAAGTTCATACCATATTGTGAGACTCTTGTCTTTAGGCCTACTTGGAGAAAAAAGACGTAGAAGAATCGTGCCTACACGGTGGTCTATTACAGCTGTCGACTCCATGCTCGGTGACAGAATCCTAGAGAAAATCAAGGATTTCCCTGAGCTTTCTGAAATACTAGTCTACTCAAATGAGTACATGGGTAACAGGTATATTATATGTCTCCTACCAGGCCGCTGGACTTACGAAATGCTGGAAATATGGCTTCCTAGAAGCATCTGGGTTAAGGACAGTAAACCGTACATCACTGTAAACTACGAGTTCAGTGATGGGGTTTGGAGAAGACCTGGGGTTGACGGCGGATACCATGCCATAAGGTTTCCAGTTCTAGAACACTTATACAAAATTAAACGACAAGCCTTAGTGATAGCTGTAAGGGAGGTGACGCCAGAATACTATGCTCCAGTGGGTTCTTGGCAGATACGTGAAAGTATAAGAAATGTTTTTAGAGGGATGCCGTTTAGAGCACGAGGGTTAACGGATGTCTTGAAATACATCGAAAAAAGGGTTTCAACCGATATTAGACTTGTTTTAAGTAAATCAGTTGTTTTGAAAAACCTGTTTTACTCGAAAAGGATCACGGATTTTATGGAACGATGAGAGAGAGGCTTGGTAAAAACTTATATCAGAGTCCTCTAAATGCGATTTGGGCTTTAATCCTAGAGATAATTGGTGTTGCATCCTCTGCTGTTTGTCAGGGGTGATGGTGTGGCCGAAATATATATACTGGGGTTTAATGGTTCCCCCAGAAAATACGGTAATACCTTCAAAATGTTGAAAATGGCTTTACTGGCGGCCGAGAGGGAAGGGGCCAGAACAAGGCTTTTCCACCTATATGATTATAATATAAAGCCTTGTTTGGGTTGTCTTGTAGACGACCAGAAGGCCTGCCGGTACCCCTGTGTGATCGAGGACGACATGAAGGAAATATACAGAGAAATACTAGATGCTGACGGAATAATTATAGCTACACCAATCTACTGGTATAATGTTAGCGGAGTATTGAAAAACTTCATAGACCGTATAACGGTCTTCGAAAACATGATAAACATTGAGGGTAGAAGCTGGGTCGAAGGCAAGGTGGCTGGTGTAATAGCTGCAGGCAATGATAGCGGATGCATCTCCGTTATCTCAAACTTGTATGCGGTTCTAAATTCCATGGGATTCGCTATACCTCCATGGGCGTTAGCCTATAAAAACAACATGCTTCCCCTGAAATCAGAGAAAGAAAGGCTACTTGACGCAGCCAACATAGGTAGGTGTGTCGCTCTTATGGCAAAACTGCTGAAGAACGGTCCTGAAAAATGGTATTCTGTGGATCTAGCGAAGTGGATGGAGGAGATTTATCCTCTCGTGGAGGAGGAGGCCGAGGAAAACTGGAGAAGACAGGAGCCCGAGAGAAGAAGAATAATTAAAAGGAGATAAATAAGCGTGCTTGTGCTTAAACTTAAAAATATTATTTTTCTAATAGTTTTCGAGGAACCTTAAAATGCGGATCATAGCATACACTTATCGATGTAGCGGGTGTCATATCTGTGAACAAGCCTGCGCATTCCAGCATTTCGGCGTTCAAAATTTCTTGAAGGCTAGGTTAAGGGTTGCAACCATAGTAGAGAAAGATAGAGCAGTATACCATAAAGTTACTGTCTGTAGACAGTGTAACGACCCCCCCTGTGTCAAGGCGTGTCCCACTGGTGCAATAGTGAGGGAGAAGACGGGTATAAGGCTTGATGAAAGCAAATGTAATGGATGTATGAATTGCGTGGAAGCTTGCCCCTACAATGCTATTTTTGTGCACCCAGAACTATCCATACCCTTGTTCTGCGACCTATGTTACCCGGGTGAACCTGTCTGTGTTAACGTTTGTCCTATGGGGGCTTTGGAGGTGAAGTCGTGATGGCTGGTTTTAAGGGAGGATGGCTGGGGAAAATACTTAGAATCAACCTTTCAACGGGCCGGGTCTCCGTACAGGGGATAGATGAACATTATGCAATGAAGTTTATAGGGGGCCGAGGTTTTGCTGTTGAAATCCTATGGAATGAGGTTAAGGGAGTTGACCCCTTATCCCCTGACAATAAATTCATCGTGGCTACAGGCCCATTGACAGGCCTATTTCTACCAAGTAGCGGTAAAGTAGTGGTAGCAGCCAAATCTCCCCTAACCTACGGCTATGGGGATGGGAATATAGGATCCATGATTTCAGCCAGGCTTAAAATGGCAGGTTATGACGCTATCGTCGTTGAAGGAAGGGCTAGCAAGCCATCTTACATTTACATAGATTCTGAAACAATCAAAATATTTGGTGCAAGGGACCTCTGGGGTAGAGGAGCCATTGAAACCGATGTTATCTTACGTGAAAGACATGGAGATAGTGTGGGAACACTTGTGATAGGTCCGGCAGGAGAAAACTTGGTGAGGTTCGCCACCACCATATCGGAGTTTGGGCGGGCTGGCGGAAGACCAGGAATGGGTGCTGTAATGGGTAGCAAGAACCTGAAGGCTATAGTGGTCGACGGTTGGAAGGATATACCGGTAGCGTATCCAGATAAACTTAGTGAATTAATGTACGAGGCGATTAAAAAGCTCAAGGAGAGTCCCCAATATGATTTCTGGGTTAGGCAGGGGACAATGGCCACCATAGAATGGTCTCAGACGAACTGTGTGCTACCTGCCTTCAACTTCAGCGAAGGAGTATTCGAGCAATACGATAAGATAAGCGGCGAAACCATGGAAAAGTTCTATAAGGTTTTCCGTAAAGGCTGTTTCTCTTGTCCAATGCCATGCGGAAACATCTCGAAAAACAAGACTGGAAAATATCCCGGTACATGGGCTGAACTCGACTACGAGAACGTGGGAATGCTGGGTTCAAATCTTGGAATAGGGGACATGAACGCTGTAATTAAGCTTAACCTTCTGGCAGACGACTTGGGTTTGGACACGATCTCCGCTGGAGGCGTTATAGGTTTCGCTATAGAGGCATTCAAGAGGGGTATACTTCCCCGAGAACTTGTAGGCAACGTTAAACTGGAGTGGGGAGACGATTCTACCGTGATTCAATTAATGGAGATGATAGCATATAGAAAAGGTCTGGGAGACCTGCTAGCTGAAGGAACCAGAAAGGTTGCAGAAAAACTGGGAGGCGAAGCCCATAAAATTGCCATGCACGTGAAGGGCCTCGAAATCTCCGCCTATGACTGTCATACAGCACCTGGAATGGCGTTGGCATACGGTACGTCACCTATAGGAGCACACCATAAGGACGCCTGGTTTATAGCATGGGAACTTAAAATGGGAAGAGATGTGGTGTCCAGGGAAAAGGTTAGAAAACTAATTGAAATGCAGAGGATTAGAGGAGGCTTATTCGAAACCTTTACTGTATGTAGGCTCCCTTGGATAGAATTAGGTTTCCCACTAAACTACTATGAAAAGTTCTTTGAAGCCGTTACAGGTATCAAAGCTACATTAAACGAATTTTACGAGGTTGCAGACAGGATCTACAACCTTATGAGAGCCTACTGGATCAGGGAATATACCCTAATGGGTGTCAAATGGTCTAGGCAGATGGATTATCCTCCAGGAAAATGGTTTGAGGAACCAACCACCAAGGGTCCCCTAGCCGGAAGCAAAATTAACAGGGAAGTCTACGATAAACTCCTTTCATGGTATTATGAAGAAAGAGGATGGGATGAAGACGGGGTACCTAGAAAGTCGACCCTAGCTAAATATGGGCTCAGCGAAGTAGCCGCAGAACTTGAAAAACACTTAAAATTAACCCCTTAAACTAAAATTTTCTACCCGAAATTTTCTTTCTTGCTTACGGCTAGTGTCAGGGTATGATGTACACCAAGTTACGATTTTCTCCATTCTCCACAGGTGTCTCAAACCTTCAAGATTTTTCTGCATCTCATCCCTAAAGTACAAGGCTTCAAACAGCCTTTCGTATAAAATACCCCTTCATGAAGTTCTTTTGATGTGGATAGATGGTAGAGTGGGGATCGATGCGAAACCCTTAAATGTTCCTTCGTACTACGTAGTACTGTGTTCATCGTAAAGATTACACGAAAATACCAAATTACTATACCTAAGGAGATTAGGGAAAAGTTTAACCTTCGCATAGGTGATTTACTTAAAGTAGAGGTTGAAGGTGACAAAATAATTTTAAAAACTATGGTTAAGCGTGGAAAGAACCCTATAGAAGAAATGCTTACTTTAATAAAAAAACCTCTTGCAGTCGATGCTGTTAGGCTCGTTGAGGAGTCTTGGAATGAAGATTAAAGCATACATAGATACAAATATATTTATCTACGCGATACTGCATCACCCTGTGTTTGGTAACATATGTTCTCGGATACTAAGAGATATGAAAAAGAGGGTATATGAGCCCTGTGGATCCCTTATGGTAGCTTTAGAACTGCTTGGCTCTTTATCAAAAATAGATCCTAGTGTAGCTAGAAGAGCCACAGAGTTATATCTGGCTCTGGATATGACGCTAATACCATTAAATGTGGAGATCCTAAACTTAGCCTCAATAATAAATGAGACAACAAACATTAAATATGACGCTGTCCATGCAGCTGTCATGATGCTCAACGACATACCAGTCATAATAACAAACGATGTAGATGACTGGCTGAGGCTATCTAGGAGCTATCAGCGACTGTTAAATAGAATCATCAGTGAAGGATATCAAGTAAACTTTAATAGAATAGATGTTATAACGCCACAAGATTACACTAAATGGTACGAGGGATTAAAGAATAACCTTCGATATCGTTGTGATAAATGACCTGTGTGTTTCTACGGTACATATGTTTTGTGGTAAGGTAGCAACGTTGAGCTAATATATGTTTATTAAAATCAATGTCATGGGTTTAGGAGATGGTTAGAGTCCATTTTGTAGGTTACTTAAGGGATAAAGTGGGTACGAAAAGTCTAGAGGTAAGGCTTCAGAACCCAGTGAAGTTCAGGGAGCTTATTGAAAAATATATTGGTGGGAAGGTTGGTGAGTTCATAGCTAGGAAAAGGAAGGGGCTTGAATTAGACGACCTGATAGTTATCGTGAACGGGCAGTCTTTAGATTTGATGGGTGGCGACGAAGCATTAATCAAAAATGAAGATGAAATCTATATTCTACCTAACATCAGCGGTGGTTAGGGTGAGAACAGTCCAGCGACTTTGGGGTATGGTCTTGCCTCCCATACTGCACGGAGACCGCAGATAAACCTGGTTAAACGTTCGACGCCGATTCCGAATCCTGCGCTTGGCTCTATTCCTTCTTTTAGCATGTTTAGATACCAAGAGTATTCCTCAAGCTTCTCGCCGCTATCTAGCATTCGTTTAGCCACCCTATGGTATTGATATTCCCTCTCAGCACCTGAAATCGCCTCTCCGAACCCCTCTGGATACAGCATATCAAAGTCCCTGAGTATACCAGGCCTCTCCGGATCCTCTAGATCGTAGAATCCCCTTGACCCTAAGGGGTAATCTATTATGAAGAAGGGGCGGTCATGTAGTGCTGAGATGAGTTCTTCACATTCCCAGGAAATCTCTTCCCCATATTTTGCTTCGATACCAAGGTCTTTAAGGATTTTTAGGACCTCTATATAGCTGTATTTCTTGAAGGGGGTGGGAAAAATGCTTAAACTCCTGTGGAATAACTCCTCTAAGGTTTTTTGGTGCTCCTCCGTTACACGTTTTATAACGTGGTTTAAGAGGCCTTCCGCTAGGGACATTACCTGAAAGTAGGTTGCTCTAGCCCACTCTATATCGACTTGAAAGAATTCCACAAGGTGTCTTCCGGTATATATAGTCTCTAATGGTTCAAGCCTAATGTTAGGTGAAACAAAATAGATTTTCTTCAAGGCTGTTGCCATCATTTGTTTGTATAGTATCGCGCTGCTCATAACCTTGTACGGTCGACCATAAAAATCTATAACAGCCTGTCTAGCCCCCCTTATACCGGGGTCTGAGGCTGGCCCTATTATTGGTGGAAGTATTTCTACAAATCCCTTTGAATCCAAGTATTCCCTTATAGCCGATAAAATGGTGGCCTGAATACGGATCATTGTCTTAGTTTTCTCGTCCTTTATTCGGTAGGATTTAGATAGCTTGCTTTCAAGAAGCTTCAGATATTTTTCCTTGTCACTACGCAATTTACGTAGTTCACGTACACTCTCATGGATCTTCAGTAGTTTTGTCTCCATGTTTCCCCTGAGGGGCATTTTATACAATATTTAAAAATCTTTTCATCACTTTGTAGTATTTTAAGCTATATAAACGACACATTATTATTGTTTTTAGTATTATAATTGATATTTTATCCATAAAAACTATTTAAAATGGACATCTATAGGATGTTTTTTAGGAATTCTAGGCCGTCTCTTGTAATAACATATGTTTTTCTCGGTCTTGTGACGATCCTACGGATTAGGCCGATTTCTTCTAGTCGTTTTAGGTGATAGTATACTGCCTGTAAGGTTATATTATAGCCTTTTGTATACAGTTTCTTCCAGATTTTGTAGCCATGTAGGCTACCTTCCGAAAGCATATTCAAAATCTCGATGCTGATCCTACTAGGTCTATTTAATTCGTTTTCACATGTATCTATGAAACGTTTCTCTAAAATCCTTATGAAGGTTCTTGGATTTTTGAGGCCAGATCCCGTCACTACAAGCATGATGCTTTGATTTTTTCTTATTATACCGTTATTTAATGCCTTAATTAACCCTGAAACGGCCGTTGCGGAGGCTGTTTCAACTAAAAGACCTTCAAATGCAGCCAGTAAACGTAGGCCTTCTACGACTTCTTCGTCACTGACATTTATTAAACATGCTTCCCCCTTGGATACTATTTCCTTTAACGCGTTTCTCCATGCTGGTTGGGGTACGGAGAGCTCTGAGGATATAAAGGAACATTTTTTCTCCTCCGTTGCCCCGTCTTCAGCAGTGCGTGTTTTTCCCACCTCGACTCCTACTAGGAATGGTTTCCGGGTGATTAATCCTACTTCCCCTAGTTCTTCGAAGCCCTTCCATAGAGCATAGGTTAATGATCCATGTCCTACAGGGGCTATAATTACATCTGGAAGCCTCTTAGAATATTCATGTATCTCGAACGAAATGGTTTTATAGCCTTCTACTAGAAACGGGTTTGACGGCTTTACTATAAATCCACGGCTGTTTTTAGGATCCGATGTAACGTATCCGCCACATGCAGTAATCATATATAGTTTTTCTAAATCTACAGGTGCTCTGAATATCGCAGTGAACTCCACGCCAAAGGCAGCACAGTAGGTTGCAAGGGATGCAGCTATGTTTCCTCCAGTTATGGAGGTGATGCTTTGAAAGGAGTTGTGGAGGCTGAAAGCTGTTATAAGGGCTGCACCTCTATCGGTAAACGCGCCTGTAGGGTTTTTTGTTTCATCCTTTAAAAACAGTTTAGCTAGACCCAGCTTTTTCTCAAGCTTTTTCCCCCTTCTAACCGGTGTCCCTCCCTCACCCAGACTTGGTTTCACACGGAATTCCGGTAGAAAACTGGAGTACCGCCAAATACCAGGTAAAGTAGATTTCAGGTTTTTTGTTTCTAACTCTTCATAGGAAATGACGAGGATATGTTTGCACTTGGGACAGTGGGCGTAGAAGCCCGTGTTAAGGGTTTTCTCCCATCCACAGTTCACACACCTATAGAGACATTTCTCAAGCTCAACCATCCATCTCCCCCATTTTTTCTAAAAGTGTTTTCACGGCATCTTTTGGGTCGTTGTAGGTGATTAAATGAAAGTTGCTCCAAGATATGCCTCTTATTAGCGCTGAGGTTCGCGGCAATCTTTCCTTTCGGCACAGAGCATAAACGTTTTTCCCTTTAAGTAATGCATAGGCTATTTCAAAACCTACACCCAAACTGGGGTAAGATACATCTGCAATCAAGATATCTGCTTTATCGAGGAGCCTTAAATCCCTTGTAAATATATCTTCTGGCTTAACCCCTTTATCAACATCAAGTATGTCTTCTACTACATGTTTAGTGAGGATCTGTAGGCCACGGGTCTCCAGCATATTTACAATAATTTTATTGTCCTCGAGGTTCCTTCTATCCCCCAGCATTGGGGCGGCATAGTAGACTTTAATGGGCACTCCACCACTTCAAGTATTTCAAATATCATACTTTAAAATCTAGCGCTACCGAGTAAGCTTCCACCACCTTAAGGTACGAATAGTTTTCTTCCTCTATTTTAACTATAAGAAAAGAATACTTGTTTTTAGGGGATATTTAATTAAATTAATGTAATTCTCCCTCTTGACCATGCAGCAATTTTTCCATTTAATAGTTATTTAAATTTAAAGTTAAGTTTAAATTCTCCGCCTAAAGCATTAACATTGCTGGGTTCAAGGAGCCTCGCGGAATGCGCTATAGGCGTCCCGTAAATGGTGTTGAGGGTGAAGCTTTGCTTAAACAGGGTGGATGAGGTGAGAAAATGGTTAATGCTTACGAGGTGGTGCTTAGAAGGAAGGGAAAGTACTACCATGAACTTATAATAATCTCAATATTGATAGGTATAGCTTCTGGAGTAGGAGCAATCGCCTTCAGCTTCATACTGCCACTTGTATCACACTGGTTCTTCGAATACCCTGTAGGATACAAAATACCTGAACCTAACGAAGGATGGGGTGTGCCTCTACCGCCTCAAAGACCATGGCTTATCCCCATAGTAGTTGCGTTAGGTGGACTGCTAGCTGGAATAATTATCTACAGTACGGCTCCGGAAGCCGAAGGCCATGGAACCGATGCAGCTATAGCGGCATTCCATAAATTTGCAGGAAAGGTGAGGGCACGTGTTCCAATAATAAAAATGATAGCTTCCTCTATAACCATAGGTTCAGGCGGAAGCGCTGGCCGTGAGGGACCCATGGCCCAGATAGGTTCTGGCGTAGGTTCCATGATAGCGTCGCTACTGAAGCTGGATACGCGTTATAGAAGGCTCGCTGTAGCCACCGGCATAGGTGCTGGTATAGGAACAATTTTTAAAGCACCTCTCGGCGGCGCTATCTTTGGGATTGAGGTTCTATATAAAAGGGATTTCGAGGTTGAGGCTCTACTGCCAGCGTTCATAGCCTCTGTAATCGGTTATGTTATTTACGGGTCCTATGACGGATGGTCCCCGGTACTCGATATTCCTGCTGTAGCTTTCAACGACCCCTTCGAACTATTGTTTTACTCTATTTTAGGGGTGGTTTGTGCGGCACTAGGCATGGTATATATAAAGGTGTTCTATACTGTGAAGAAAATGTTTAGTGAACTTAAAATCCCCAAGTTTTTGAAGCCTGCACTAGGAGGATTGATAACGGGTATTATTGGCATGTATATTCCACAGGTACTGGAGATGGGGTACGGCTGGATAACACTATATGCCCGTGGGGTGTTTCCGCTCTTCGCCACAAAGGAGGGCTGGTTCTTCTCCAACTCGTGGTATGTTGTCGCAATCATACTAGTGTTTCTCGCATTCCTGAAGATAATGGCGACATCCTTCACCATAGCCACGGGGGGTAGCGGTGGCGTCTTTGCCCCTGGTTTAGGAATAGGGGCTTTAATAGGAGCAGCATTGGGCATCACGTTCATAAACCTAACACCTAACCTAATAGCCGATCCACCTGCATTTTTGACTTCAACTGTTATAATAGGTGCTGTATCCCTGTTCGCGGCAGTGTCTAAAGCGCCTGTAGCCGTATTGATCATGGTTAGCGAGATGACCAAAACATATGAACTCATAGGCCCTGCAATGTTGTCCATAGCCATAGCATACTTCCTAAGCTGGGAACATACAATATATCCTGAACAGGTGGAGGATCGTGCACATTCACCTGCACATGCTGGCGAGTTCCACAGGGTTTTACTGGATGAAATGCTGGTTAAGGATGCTATGAAAACCGACCACCCAACTGTAACCCCCGAGACCAGCGTTGAACATGCATTACATATCATGATTAAAAGCGGGTTACGTGGCATTCCAGTGGTTGTTGATAGTAAGCTCGTAGGTATAATAGCGCTGGAAGACATTTTGAATATTCCGAAAGACAAGAGAAAAACTATTAAAGTGAAGGAAGTAATGAATAGGAAAGTGGTTGTAGCATATCCGGATGAAACTTTATACGATGCTCTGAAAGCTATGATCACATACAACATAGGACAACTACCGGTCGTTAAAGATCGTGGATCACAGGAAGTCATAGGCATTCTTACACGTAAGGATATCATAGAAGCCCATGATAAGATGTTTCTCCTTCTTATGGGGAACAGGGAGGCTGAGGAAAAAGGGTGATTTTTAACCTTATACCATTAACCCGATAAACTGTTAGCTATGTCCACTAATACCAGTAATTCCATGGAAGACTAGAATATTTTCTCAGCCTTAAACCCATGTTCAGGTTGCTGAGGGAAAGATTTTAAAGTAGGGTGTCGAGGATTAAGCTAGTGTACTGTGATGGGAGTCAGACTTAAGGTAAACTTCAGGAAGTTTAAACTTAGTGTAAAAAAGAGGGGGGCTGTTGAAACAGTCAGATTTTTGTTGAGTAAAGGTAAACATGCTGAAAGGATTGATGTAGTGTTTCCAGCAGACGAGGAAAAGCTCTTTAAACAAATATTGAATGAACTGGGTTTAAAGCCGGTGTATGTGCTTTCGCTTACGGCAGGTTTCTACGTGGATATTTCAGGTGAATTACACGAAGTATATGATCTCGTTTCGGCAAATTTTGGAGAAGATGTAGCCGACGATATGTTGCTTTATAAACATTTATTTTTCATGGATGTTTCGGAGCTAAAGGAAATAGCAACTGGAAAAATTATACCCTGGGTGGTTGAGGACCGCGTTTTAAAGTTCATCCTAAAGGGTTTGGACATATATCAGGTTTCAGCTTACATTCAGCCAGTGCAGATAGAAAATCTACATTTCTTTTTAAATAGAGAATACTTGTTCATGAGCAAGCCTATTAGACTTAAAAGCGGCTCCTTATACGACTTCATAAAGAACTCTAAAATACTCGAATATATTTTATCCCTTGCACCAAAGAATGCAAACATAATTTACGAGGTAAAGGCCTCTTTATTGGAGGCCCCGGTAAATCAACCGTACTTTTAGCTTGTTTTGAGAAGAAAAACGAAACTTGAAAATAAAATAAAATGCTTTTATTTTGTTTAAAAACTGGTGAACGATTTCACTGTTTCTTGGTCAAGGCGTTTAATAACTTCTATTATCAGCTTGACTGCATTCTCCAAGTCATCTTTATGGACTATGCTTACATGGGAATGTATGTGTCTTGTCGGTACCCCTATAACGATGCAGGGTCGCCCCTCCATAAATAGATGGATCCTTCCGCCGTCCGTCCCGCCCCGAGGGACTATAGAAAGCTGGTATGGTATCTTCGCCTCCTCTGCCACCTGTATGACGAACTCCCTGAACCTCTGGTTCGGTATCATGGATGAATCGTATGAGACTATTGTAGGTCCTTTACCCAGCTTGGATGGAGCCTTATGTGGCGGTATACCAGGTACATCGCCAGCTATATCCACTTCAGTAATTATAGCTACATCTGGTTTAACTAGCCAAGCTATTGTCGAAGCTCCACGTAAGCCGACTTCTTCTTGTACAGTGGCAGCACTAACAAGTGTGTTAGGATGTTCTATGTTTTTCGTTTTCAGGGTCTTCAGAACTTCCGCCGCCACAAAGACCCCTATTCTATCGTCAAAAGCTTTGCCAAAGAACGTTTTGCCGGTTGGCGATATGTTGAAGGGTGACCACGGTACGATAGGATCACCTATCTTAACTCCAAGCTCTTCTACCTCTTTTTTACTTGTGGCACCTACATCTATAAACATTTGATCTATGGTTACCACTTTCCCCCTTTCCTCGGGTTTCAATATATGGGGTGGCTTAGATGCGATGACTCCCTGCACAAATCCTTTTTTCGTTTTAATGACCACTCTCTGAGCTAAAAGCACTTGATCAAACCATCCTCCTAAAGGATGAAAACGTATGTACCCGTCTTTTGTTACCTCCGTGACCATAAACCCTACTTCATCTGAATGCCCTGCAACAAGTATCGTCGGTTTTTCGCTACCACCTTTCTTAAAGGCGGCGAGAGACCCCAGGTTATCATGTTTCAGCTCGTCAGCTATATCCCTTAAATACTCTTTCACTATTTTTATAGGGTCTATCTCAAAGCCTGGGGGGCCGAAAGCTTCGGCAAGGCTCTTTAAAAACTTTTCCTCTTTTTCACTTATTTGGTACATCGGTGCACCAACTAATTATCTAGGTAATAATATTTAAAGAATACCGTTTCGTCTCTTTTGGTACGAAGTGTTGAAAACCCAACTGTGTTTTTTCATCTGTTCTCATTATTTCACTTTGAATTGTATTTGTAGGGTATTGGCGGCGGGCTCTGTGGCTTGCTCCAATCCTTCGGGAGTTATTATGAAGTCGCGGGCGACGATTAAGGTCAACTGTGCAAGGCTTTTAACTTAACATGTAGTATAAATGCAACGGTTAGATAGTTGCGGGTATGGATTCTCCAATTTATGGTTTTTAAAGCAATAAAGTTCTTGACATTGTTCTCGTAGCATACATTACATTGAACAAAAGATCATTAAGAAAATATCTTTTATTTGCTTCTCAGCTCCAGTTTAAGACCGAGTTCTTTAAGCCGCTTAAAATCTTTATCTTTTGTAACTAGGGGGAGGTTGTTTGAAATTGCCATAGATGCTATAAGTAGGTCGGCATCTGAGATCAGCTTTCCGGTCTGTTTTAATGCTGTATACAGTTCACAGTATTTCAACACTGTATTATTATCTATATTTAATACGTCGAAACTTTTCTCAAGCAACAGTTTTACCTTATCTCTCTTTTTGTCGGGAACACCTCTGAGAACCTCTATTAATGTAATTATGGAAATTGCTCCTTCCTCATAAATACCCTTTTTAAGGTTATCTATTAACACATTAGTATCAATAAGTTTCATCCCAATCTAAACCCTTTTCTAAATTCTCTACTAGCTCTAAGTATTTCCTCTAGATCGTTCTCGTTCAGCAAGCGCCTAAGCTCTTCAAAAGCCGTTCTTGCTCTAGCAGTCTTAGCCTCTTTATATAGCTCCAACAGAAACTCACTCCAATCTCTATTCTTCTTCTCTTTTTCAAGTATCTCCTTAACCTTCCTTAAAACAGATATAGTAGCATATTTTCTCAACTATATCACTATATAACTAATAGTTGAATAACTATAAATACCTACCGCTTAGCTTATATCCCTACATTACATAGATATATTGCTAGTAAAGAAGAAAAGGTAAGTACTCTTAACCCTATATGAGCATTTACCTGTGTATGGTGTTTAGGTTGTTTAAGTGGTTGTGGAAATGTGTATGAGTTTTCTTCTCGGTGCTTCATTAGGATGTGTATCGTCCGTCGTCACGGAGACCTTACAGGCTTCATCGTCATCGGCTTAAAGCCTGATAATCCCACCTAAACCTCTTTAACCTTCAACATGAACTTCAAGCATCCATAACACCCACAGCCTTCATTGCATTAAATACTTATAGTAGCGGACAAGAGAAAAGGAAATTATCGAGAAGTAGTAAAGAGTAGTCATCTAAACTATGATATTTAGATGGTGTAGCTATTTTAGGGAGCTTGCGAACCGTTGAAACGGGAGAAACTCCTTATTTTTTCGGTGAAATCGTAAACGAATTTTACCTGCCAGTAGGTTTCTAAACTTCCCGGCCTTTTGGATCTAATGTATTCTATGGCTTTAGTTGGATTGTAGCGGTGTTGATAAATGAGATAGCATGATGCGATGACCCCACTTCTACCTAGGCCTGCATTACAGTGGATTAAAACCGGGTTACCTTCTGAAACCATTTTCGAGATCCATTTCACCGACTCCAACGCCTGCTTAAATGTAGGTACATGAAAATCCTTTATAGGAGAATACTTGTACTTAAACCCTACCTCCTCCATTTTCTTAAAGTAACTTGATCCCCAACCCACCTCATCTAGCTCGCTTATCTCTACTAATACTAGAACAGCCCTTAACCCCATCTTCCACCATTCCTCAAGAAGCCAGAGACCTCTAGGTAGACTACCCACAGCAAGTTCTTCTTCCAGAATCCAGGTTACATCAGGACGGAGAAAAAACATAAGCCGCTACCGTATTAACGTTAGAGGCTATTCTATCGGTTTCTTAAGTGTAAATGGCTTCCATCCATGTTTCTTTCTAAACTCGTTTATAAGCTCCACAGATTTCTTCTTTTCTTCAGAGCTCATGTGTTTTGATCGAAGAACAGCCATTAAGAGGACGTATGTCCTACTATGAATCTTTTTGGGAGGTATCCCGTGGGCTAGATCCTCCTCCAGTTCCCTTAGGATTCCTTCAACCTCCTCGGCATTCGACAACCCTTTTGAACCAACGTCACGCACCTGCCATCCAAGATAAAGGTTCCCGTTTCTAACGACGATAAACTTACCGTCCTCGAATGTTATTCTGCCTTTAACAAGTCTATCATAAAATTCCCACCTGTCAGCCCATTCTGGATTAAAATCCCTTAATCTTCTTAAAACCATTCTACGTATTTCTGTGGTTCTCATGCCGTCCTTTACCTTTGCTTCAATCTCCCCCGCAATCTTCTCTGCTACATCCTTCGAGGCGCCTGCATTTACACAGCTTTTAACAATCTTATTTTTGTCGAAAGCCTCTTGTCTTCCATCAACCTTAACTACCTTAACGTTAGACAAGTTCATCCCCCGGTAATATATATAGTTCGAAAACATTTATACTTTTATTTTAATGTAAAAGACCACTTACAATTGATCATACAGGTATCTCTTTTCGTCTAGACGAAAAGTTAGGGGGTTGAATCCTTTTCAGTTTCTAGGTGTATGGTTATATCTACATTTTTCCCGATGTTTTTCTTTAGTTTTTCCTCAACTATGGAGGCTACTTTATGTGCTTTTTCTAGGGAAGTGTCCTCATCAAAAATTAGGTGGAAGTCCATGTAAAGGCATTCTCCAACCTGTCTTGCCCTTAGGGCATGGAATCCTTTAATACCCTTTGTCGAGGAAATTATCTCAGAAACCTTTTCTAAGATCTCTGGTCCCGGGCTGATGTCCATGATATATTCTCTTATCTCCTTGAGAGTGGTATAGATATTGTAAAATATTATGCCAACAATAACCTGTGTGGCTATGAGATCCCATATACGGGAAACATGTATAGCTAGGGTCACCCCAATCAACACTACTATCGACTCAAAAACATCTATGGATAAATGCTTAGACTCGGTTCTTATGGCAAGGCTACTGCCACCGGCTTTATAGAGCATGAACATACAGATGCTGTTTACTGCGAGGGAGAAGAGGGCTAAGGGTAAAGCTATGTGTTTAACTTCGCCTGATGATGCCTCAAGCAAATTATGTAATGTTGTTGCGCATAGAAGTGTTCCCAAGGAGGCCATCACAAGGGCTACTATTATTGAGGCATATGCTTCATACCTTTGGTGGCCGTAGGGGTGTTCCTCGTCAGGAGGCTTTCTGGATCTTTCATAGTACCTTCTTACTATGAAACCTGTAAACACGTTCATTGATGAGTCGAATCCATCTGCCAGTAAAGCTAAGCTTCCTGAAAGCAGGCCGCCAGCTATTTTTATGAACATCGCTAAGGTGTTCAAGAATATGGCTGTAGTTAACGTACGCTGGGGATCTAATCCCATGTTTTCTTCACTTATACTCCTTCCAGACTTTATAAACGTATTTTTTCCCAACGGCCAATCCTATAAGCATAGTAGAGGAATATTGCGCGAAGTATGAAATCTAGTAAGCCTCCAATCCAGACTCCTGCAACCCTCCAGCCGAAAATAAATCCCAGCAAGTACCCTAAACCTATTCTAAGACTCCATATTGATATAAGGGAAGCGTAGAAGGGGGATTTCGTGTCGCCGCTACCTCTAAGCCCTCCACTATAAACCATGTATAACCCGAGGAATGGTTGTTGAAAGGACATTATTCTAAGATATAGTACAGAATACTCTATTACCGTTTCCTCTTCTATGAATAGCTTGGATAAAGGTTCCGCGGCAAGGAAAAGAAATACCCCTAGGAAAATCATGAGCAGTGAAGCCATCTTTGCTCCAGCCTTAAAGACTCTTCTGGCTGTTATACTTTCCCCCCTGCCGAGGGATTGTCCTACAAGGGATGCTGTAGCCACGGAGAACCCTAGTCCCGGCATGAACGAAAGGGACTCCACGCGTAGACCTATCTCCTGGGCTGCTAAAACCTCTGTTCCGAAACTCGAGACCATCGCTGTGTAAACTAGTCTAGCAACCTGGTTCGATGCCTGTTCTAGTAGTGAAGGAAAACCTATGGAAAAAATCTTCTTTACTATGCTGAAGTCTAAAAGTCTACTATGCTTTGAAGCCTTGATGGCAAACCTTCCGCTATACACCGTTATGAAGAACAAGGATAGGCTGAACGCATTTGCAATTATAGTTGAAAGTGCAAGCCCAACAACCCCTAGATAGGGAAAACCATACACACCGTATATGAAAAGATAATTTAACACTACCTTTAGTGCACCTGAAATAAAGGTAATTATCATCGGTGTTAAAGTGTCCCCGACACCTCTGTAAGCAGCTGAGAATATCCCTACACTAAACGTTAAGGGTATCGAGAGGGAACTTAACGATAGATAGACTGCCCCCTCCCGTAAAACAGATTCCTCGACAACGAATATACTGAAAAATGGATAAGGATAAATCATGAAAATCAGTGTTAAAGGCAAAGAGATCACTAAAGCAAGCAGAATGGAGTTCGCCAGCACCCCGAATATCTCCTCTTCCTTTTCCTCTCCCTTTCTTCTAGCTGAAAGAGCCAATGTACCTGCATTTATCGCCGTTGAAAGGAAAAACGTTAGATTCAAGAGCTGGCCAGCCAAACCCACAGCAGCCAGCGCAGTTGAACCTAACCTTCCTATCATCATCGTATCAATGGTGTAGAAGGATACGCTAATTAGGTTGGCTATTATCACGGGCCAGGCCAGCTTAAGGATATCAGTATACTCTTTTCTCATAGCAGGCCCCTAAGTATCTTCTGGAGGGATTTTTAACTTTATCCCTTAAAGATTAGAGTGAATATAGAATTAGTGTTAGCCTGTCTGCCTTAGGGTTTCTGGTAACGATGCTACTAGGGGTACCCTTATGAGGGCGTCTATCACTATGGCTACGAGGAAAGGAGTTTCAGGGGCAAACATTGTCCACAGGTAGCTTCCAACAAGGGGGGCGGGTATCCTAGTAGACTGGGATATCAATGCCCTGATTCCACTCCACCTGCCCCTTAAATTTCTGGGTACAAGTTCGTTGACTAGTGCTTGGAAAAGGGAGTTTGAGGCGAAGAAAAGTCCGCGTAGCATCCAGGCCAATATAAGCCAGGAGGCATCTGGAGCATAGAGGAAGATAAGGGTGGATAGGTAGAAGAGGGGGCGGGCTAATAGGATTGTTTTCACCCTTCCGATTTTATCTCCAATCCTACCCCAGGGGATCGTTGCGGCAAGGCTTGCTATGTTAAACGATGCACCCATATATCCCAGTATCCAGGCGTCCGCACCCTTAATGTCGACGGCATATATCATTAGATAGGGCATGGTCGTGGCCCAGACATAGCCTCCGAAAACCTCCACTAAAATCCATAAACGTAGCCAGTAGTGTTCCTTAAGCTCATACACTATTTCCTTAACGTCGTCGACTACCTGCGAGAAGCTTTCAACGGTTTTCCTGTTCAAAGTTTCTTCGAGTAAAAGAAACGCGGGTATAGCGCATAGAGATAATCCAACAACCTGGATCAGGAAGAGTGGACGTATACCTTCGGCTCCTATACCTCCAAATGTATCGACGATATAGGCTGCTATTAGAGGGGAGATTGTTACGCTTACCCTAGAAAGAAAATTCATAATGCTGAAGCCCGTAGCCCTAGTTCGTCTTCGTATAATGTCGGCTATAAATATGTTTTCGATGTTCGTTGCCGCGAGCATGGATGTGAAGGAAAACACTACGGCTAGGGCTAGGGTGTTCCAGTCGCATGCAATAAAGTAGAATAGGGCGCCCAGCATTTCGACTAGTAAAACTATGGTAAACGCTTTTTTCCTGCCTTTAATGTCTGCAATGAACCCCACTATAGGATTAACTATGCTCGAAGCAAGGCTGGCGAAGCTTCTCATAACCCCTAGATCCACTATGCTGAAGCCTATCGACACCACGTAGAGGGAGGTGTACTGCTGTGGAAGAGAATTGAAGAAACCCGTGTACACTCTTCTAAAAAGCAACACTAAGAAGTTTCTTCTGCTTCGAAGTTCAAGCAAGGGTTTAAGCTTCAAGGCCCGAAACACCTGTATCCACATTCAAAAGCTCTTTATATTATTTTCATTTTTAAAATAGATACCGCTCTAACCATCCAATACCCAATAAAGTTTCCTAAGAGGGATGCCCGTATAACGGGAATGCTACAATAAGTAAAGATGATGAGCCGTCAGTTGTCTGAAAGAGTGATGTTCACACCCTTAGCTGAAAACGAACTTCGTTAAGGCTTGTGGTTCAACGAAGGCTTCATGTGATTAATCTAGACTATGATCTTGACTTGGGACAGGCCGTTAGGTCAAATATAAGAGAATATTTTCTGTTCACGGGGAAAAATTTATATCCATTTTATGGGGAATGTGGTAGGGCTTTTGGGTAGAGGTTTCAGGGGGAAGCGTTCAAGGGTCTTTCAGACCCCAAGTAACCCATGTTACCCGACTCTACGCGAGACTTTAGATAAGGTTCTGATTCTTGGCTCTGGAGCGATAAAGGTAGCTGAAGCCGCTGAATTCGATTACAGTGGATCCCAGGCTATTAAAGCTGTGAAAGAGGAAGGTCTGAAGGTTGTGGTTGTAAACCCAAATGTAGCGACTATTCAAACTTCCGAAAAACTGGCGGATAGTATCTACCTGGTTCCCGTTGAAGCTAGGTTTGTTGAAACAGTGATAGAAAGGGAGAGACCTGATGCTATCATGTTAGGCTTTGGGGGGCAGACCGCCCTAAACTGCGGCGTAGAACTCTACAAAAGGGGCATACTGGATAAATATGGTGTAAAGGTGCTTGGAACCCCTATTCAAGGTATCGTAAAGGCGTTGGATAGGGGTCGTTTCAGGGAAACAATGCTCGAATACGGGCTATCTATACCTCCGTCTAAACCAGCCTACGGTTTAAATGAGGCTCTTCGAATCGCCGATGAAATAGGCTACCCTGTTATGATTAGAGTCGCGTTTAACCTTGGGGGTGCAGGCTCTTTCATAGCCCACAGCCCAGAGGAGCTTAAAATAAACCTGGAGAAGGCGTTTGCCCAGTCCCCTGTTAGGCAGGTATTGGTTGAGAAAAGCGTTTATAAGTGGAAGGAAGTGGAATTCGAGGTTGTCAGAGACTATAAGGGAAATATGGCGGCTGTGGCGTGCATGGAGAATTTTGATCCAATGGGTGTACATACAGGGGATTCAATAGTTGTGGCTCCTTCACAAACCCTAACTAACAGGGAATACCATGCTTTACGTTCAGCTTCACTTAAAGTAGCAGAGGCTATAGGGATAATCGGGGAGTGTAACGTTCAATTGGCGTTAAACCCCTTTTCCGAAGAATACTTTATAATAGAAACCAACCCTAGGATGAGCAGGTCCTCGGCTCTAGCAAGTAAAGCCACAGGGTATCCTCTAGCATATATAGCCGCAAAACTTGCACTAGGATACACTTTACCAGAGTTAGTAAACAAGGTTACGGGGCGCACTACAGCCCACTTCGAGCCGTCTCTAGACTACGTTATAGTAAAGTATCCTCGATGGGATTTCCAGAAATTCAGGGGCGTGGACTGTGCGCTTGGAACTGAGATGAAGAGCATAGGGGAGGTAATGGCTATAGGAAGATGCTTTGAAGAGGCTCTACAGAAGGCTCTAAGAATGCTTGATATAGGGTTAGAGGGGGTTGAATCCGAACACTATGTTAACGTTCCTCTAAACGATCTTTTAAGGGATATTGCGAAACCCTCGCCGGATCGTGTCTTAAAGATAGCTTCGGCTCTCAAAAGAGGCGTGGATCCAGTTGAAATTACCAGGATAACCGGTATAGACACTTGGTACATTTACAAGTTGCTGAATATCGTTGAATTGGAAAGGAAGCTTAAGGCCGTTCATAAATGTAAAAACGAGAAAATGCTATGCAGGGTGTTAAAGGAAGCCAAAAGATTAGGTTTCTCGGATGATCGTATAGCTAGGTGCCTGGGTTGGAGTACAAGTCAAGTCAGGGAGTTTAGGCGTAGACACGGAATAGTCCCTGTGGTAAAGCAGATAGATACTTTGGCTGCAGAGTGGCCTGCTGCAACCAATTACCTTTACGTCACCTACGGAGGAGAGGAGGACGATATTCGCTTCGACGCTAAGAAACATAAGATAATGATACTTGGTGCAGGAGTGTTCAGGATCGGTGTTTCAGTTGAATTCGATTGGTGTGTAGTAGAGCTCGCCTGGGCGCTTAAAAACAGGGGTGTAGACGAGGTAATAGTCGTAAACTATAACCCTGAAACGGTTTCAACCGACTGGGATGTAAACGACAAACTATACTTCGAGGAGCTGACTTTGGAACGCATACTAGATATCTATGAAAAAGAGAAGCCTGAAGGAGTGATAACGTTTGTTGGGGGACAAATTGCAAACAACCTGGCATTAAAGCTAGAAAAAATGGGGGTAAAGCTCCTCGGAACCAGCGGAAAAAGCGTGGACATAGCGGAGGATAGAAGGAAATTTAGCAGGCTTCTCGAAAAACTTGGCATACCGCAACCCTCCTGGTCTGAATTTAACGACGTAGAAAAAGTACGTTTATTCTGTAAAGAAATCGGCTACCCGGTTCTTATACGTCCATCTTACGTTCTTTCAGGGTCGGCGATGAAAGTTATATATTGCGAAGAGGATTTAAATGAATATTTAAAGAAATATGGTGATATAATTAAAGAACATCCTCTTGTGGTAAGCAAGTTCATGCATGAAGCAAAGGAGGTTGAAGTCGACGCGGTCTCAGATGGAGAGCGAGTGTTCATAGGCGCTGTTATCGAACACGTGGAGCCAGCTGGTGTTCATTCGGGAGATAGTACAATGGTGATACCGCCATTCGACCTAGATGAGAAAACCATAGAAACAGTGAAAAAATATACATATAAAATCTGTAGAGCCCTTAACGTAAAAGGTCCAGTTAACATCCAGTACCTTGTAAAAAACGGAAAAGTTTATGTCATTGAATGTAACTTAAGGGCATCCCGCTCCATGCCCTTCACCTCCAAGGCTACAGGTATAAACCTCATGGAACTTGTAGCCGATGTTCTAGTTCATGGAAGGCTTAAGCTCCCCGCAAATGTAAAGTGTTATCTACCTAAAGTGGATTGGTGGGCCATAAAGTCTCCTCAATTCTCCTGGACGAGGTTCAGGGGGGCGGTACCTGAACTAGGCGTGGAAATGCGGTCAACAGGGGAAGTGGCTTCACTGGGAGAAAACCTGTACATTACATTGCTCAGATCGTGGCTTGCAGCGGCGCCTAATAGGCTTCCAGAGAGAGACCAGTATATCCTTTTGGCGGTTGACAACGAAGATGACTATAATATACTTTCCAACAATCTAACTAGAGCAGGTTTTAAGGTTATTAAAGGAAACCCAGAAAACCCCTTACTCTACAAGCTTCTCAGAGAAGGTAAAGTTGGATGGCTTATTTCAACTTCAACAGATAAAGAGGATTCTTCCGAATCTACCTCAAAGCTCAAAAGACTTGCAGTCGACTTAAATATACCGGTAATACTGGACGGGAATTTAGCGAAGTTTCTTGTGGAAGCAGTCCATAGAGCCGGAAACCCTGAGATATACGAAGTTAAATCCCTCAAAGAATACTGGAGGACGAGAAAAAATGCATGAGGAAACGACAGCCTTTGAGGCTTTACTACTACTGGAGGATGGGTCTATATTCAGGGGAAAGGGATTCGGTGCCGAAGCAGAGGTTGTAGGCGAAGTAGTTTTCACCACAGGTATGGTGGGTTACACCGAAGCATTAACAGATCCATCGTATAGAGGGCAAATACTTACATTCACGTATCCTTTAATTGGAAACTATGGTGTTCCACCATACAGCATGGTGGACGATTTCAATCTGCCTCTCCACTTTGAGTCAGAGAAAATTCAGGTTGAAGGTGTAGTGGTGCACGAAGCCTGCTTTCATCCTAATCACTGGGCTTCAGTAAAAAATATCCATGAATGGCTTAGAGAGGAGGGAAAACCGGGCATCCACCGCATCGACACAAGGCGGCTAGTGAAGATCCTGAGGGAGAGAGGTGTGATGATGGGGATCCTAAAGACGTATCGTGTTGGCGAAGAAGTGGATCTAGACCAATTGTTCGAGAAACTTTCCAAAGCCAAGAGATATGAGGACGAGGATTTGGTGGATAAGGTTTCACCGACCAAAATAATAATACATAGACCCTTAACTGGTGGAAAAAGGAGGATAGTGGTTCTCGATTGTGGGGTAAAGTTAAGTATAGTTAGGAGGCTCCTGGAACTGGGCTTTACTGTCCTAAGGGTTCCATATAATTATCCAGTTGATAAAATAATTGATTTAGAACCCTCTGGAGTTCTGGTGAGCAACGGTCCCGGGGATCCAAGGAGACTAAGCGAAACCATAAGGACTGTGAAAAGCTTAATGGAGTATGGTTTTCCGATTCTAGGCATATGTCTAGGTTGCCAGCTTATTGCGATATCTGCAGGAGCCACCGTATTCAAGCTTCCCTACGGCCATAGGGGGCAAAATAAGGCTTGCATGGAGTTACCTAGTGGACAAAGTTATATAACGTCACAGAACCATGGATACGCTGTGAGCAAGGAGAGTTTAAGTGGAATAGACATCGATGTATGGTTTGTAAACGTCGACGATGGGACCATCGAAGGAGTACTTGATCCCCAGAAAAGGTTTATAGGAGTGCAGTTTCATCCCGAGGCTGCCCCAGGGCCCTACGACACCTTATGGATCTTTAAAGTCTTTAGTAAAAAAGTAGATTCATTTAAATTTTAGCCTTCAATATTCTTGCTCAATTTGATGTAGTGTTTTATCTCCTTGATGCCCGGTAGCTGACTGTAAAAGAATAGATGCTCGGTCCACGGTATTATAATATATCTCTGTCCTCTTTCTCTCATAGATTTAAGTGTCTTGTATAGGAGGACCGTACCTAAACCTTTTCTCCTCTTCTGTGGGTCTACACCTATAGGTCCAAACCAGTTTGGTTCTAAGCCACCGTAAACGGAGAAGCCTAGGATCTCTTCATCCTCCTCGGCTATCCATACTCCTCCCCATTTTTCTTTAAACGCCATTTTCGCCTCGGTAGCCCAGCCAGGTGAAAACTTTTCTTTAATCCAAGATAATACTTTATCTTTTTCCTTTAGAGAGGCTTCCCTGAAGACTATACCTGAGGCTACGGCCTCCTCCTCCAGCTTCTTAACATAATCAGGGTAATAGAGGTGGAGTAGATCAACCTCATAGTCGACTACTTCACCCCTTTTAGCGAAACCGTTTTCCTTGAGTTTACGGAGGTAGTAGTCGTAGCGTATATTTAATCCTGGAGAAAAGTGCCAGCTTGGAAATCCTCCATAAATTATAGTCTTTTTACCGGCATCTTTAGACAACTTAATAAATTCTTCCAGCAAATGCTCAAAGACGGGTTTCTCCCTATGCTCTGGACGGACACAGAGGACTTTTATCCATGCAGTATCCTTCTGTTTATCCACCCATTCAGGAGGCTCCCTTTTCCTATAGGCTCCTATCAAGCATCCTACAGGCACATTGTCCTCCAACGCTATAAGGTAAAGGCTATCATCACGGTTTGGGTCTTCTAGGACAACACGGTTAAACATATGCCATGTTATAAAGTCGTATTCAAGAGAAGAGTTAAGGAAAACCCACAGTTCATCGGCCTGCATGTAGCCTTCGTCGAAAGACACTATTTTCATCTACATCACCTCACTTGGTTGAATCGAGGGTGCCGTGAAACTTTGTTAATAGAAGATCCACTACAGTTAAGAGGCCTGGAGGAGCTTTAAGCAGTCCGGGAATAAGGTTAACTATCGTCCCTACAGTCCCTGTGTCGCCGTGGACCTCGGGGGAGGTTTTGAAGTGTATTGGAGGGTCTCCTATAATATCTATACTATCGAAGCCATGTTGTTCGGATACTGAGGCTCTAAAGAGGAGGGTTATTTTCTCTTCACCTGAAATTATACCAGAGGCGGCTTGTTCGAGTCCTGCAACCATACCTGCTTCAACTTCTAGGAACTGGGTTTTCACGGTTTTATCGGCTATTATGGGTTCAGGCTCCTTGACTTTAATTTCATCAAGCTTCCAGTCGAGAGCCTTAGCTATTAAGGCAATGGATTGTGGTAGCCCCATATGGCCGGTTATCTCGCCGCTTTCGATTTTCCTTTTAAACTCTTCTGGGGCTAGGCCAGCACCTATCTTCCTTTGGAAGGGTTCTCTACGTTTAGATGCATCTATAACCCTCTTGACGGAGATCTTATCTACATAAAGGCAGGGTGTCGTTAGAACTATAGGTAGAAGGTCCATGAGGAAGCCGGGGTTTATGCCTGCCCCGAGCACACGTAACCCTCTCCTCCTCGCTTCTTCATCTATTTTTCTCGATAATTCTTCATCTACGATGTACGGGTAGGATAGCTCCTCACATGTGGAAATGACGTTAGAGCCATGTTCCAAACAAGTTATGATCTGAGGGTAAACTTTCCTGAGGAAAGAGCTTGTCATTAAAATGACTACATCCGGTTTAGCCTCCTCCAGAACTTTATCTGGGTCAGACGAGACTTTTACGCCGATGCACCGCCCTAAGCCAGCTATTTCTCCAAGATCCCTCCCAACTTTCCTTACATCGATGTCAATGGCGCCAACTATTTCAACACCCTTCCTTTTCTCATACAAAGTTTTTGCCACAAGCCTTCCTATAGCACCCACACCATAAAGAACCACTCTAACATTACCCATACTACTACACCTTATTAGCCGAAAAATAATTTCCCATGAACTATAAAACTATACCCTTCTTGACTACAGAAGCTAAGGTGTAGTTGTCCTATTCCACATCTAAAGTAACCTTTGACCTTAGGTTGAAACCCTACCGGAAGAAAAGGATGGCTACAGTTAGCAACTTGGGATAACCAGCCTAAATAACGCTATGGCAGAACGTAAATGCTATTTACTGTGGGGATTCTATGGTATTGTATTGAAGCCTGCTTGTTTATAGTGTTTGTCGAATGTAGACGCGGTCTTTATGTTCATCTTCTCCATTATTGCAAAGGACGTGCAGTCGGTGAAGCTCCAAAGCTTGTCTCTCTGTTCTTTGAATATTTCCCATGCTCTATGAAATATCTCTTCGTCAACTTTTATGATTTTAGTTATCTTTGAGATGCTTTAATAGATTCTCCTATTCTAATTGCTAGATCTTTGTTTTGGTTAGAACTAGTACGGCTGTTACGACTAACCGTGGAGCTTAATGAAAAGAAATTAGACTAAATCTACTTTTCAAGAAACAAGAGGCATGCATTTTTAGCCTGATCTTAAGTGTTGGAAAATTAGAACACCAGAGCATGTATTGTAGACCGTTTTCACCCTCAGTTAAGCGGGCTTCTAGAGTCATTGCCAGAGGGTTTCATAATATCAAAGTTGTTTATGTTTTATTCAAGGTTTCTTTGAAGGCTATAGGTATTTTTAATGTTTCGTTTTTTCGCTTAAAAACTGTTCGACAAGCTCCTGTGCACGTTTAAAGCTTATGTCTCCCTCTTTTATCATTTTCTCAGCTACCTTATCCACTAGTTCGCCTGTGGCTCCAGCCATTACAGCCAGGTTTCTGGCATGAAGCTCCATGTGCCCCCTACTTATGCCTTCTGTGGCTAGGGCTCTTAGAGCCGCCAGGTTTTGTGCTAGTCCAACAGCACCCATCACTTCAGCAAGCTCGTTGGCTGTCTTTATACCGAGGATTTTTAGGGCTATTCGTGCAATGGGGTGGACCTTGGTTGCCCCGCCTACGATCCCCACGGCCATGGGCATCTCAAGCGACCCCACAAGATCTCCATTCTCGTTTTTCTCCCAGACGGATAGGGGCATGTATCTTCCGCTTCTCGCGGCATATGCATGGGCTCCGGCTTCTATGGCTCTATGATCCTGAGCCGTAGCGAGAGCCACCGCCACAACGCCGTTCATAATACCCTTATTATGTGTAGCTGCCCTATAGGGGTCGGCTGCAGCGAAAGCCCATGCGTAAACTATCCCGTCGACTACATCCTCTCCCCCCAAGACATCTTTTTTAACTGTAGTCCATGCCCTTACAAGCCTTCTGTCTGCTAGGTTTGATATAATTCTAAGGTAAACTTTCCCGCCAGTTAAGTCTTCAATATAGGGTGCCACAGCCTCCGCCATCCTGTTAATAGCGTTTGCACCCATTGCATCCCTTACGTCAACCAGTAGATGTACTACCAGCATCGGACCTTTAGGTGAATCCAATACTCTTACCTCAATGTCCCTTGCCCCTCCACCGAATTTCACTAAAATGGGATCCTGTTCATCGGCTATTTTCATCAGCTCTTTTTTGTGTTCAAGGATTATCATTTTCTTGTAGAATGGGTCCCTTACATTCACCACCTGTATTTGGGCTATCATAACCGGGTCGGTGGCTTTAGCATATATTCCCCCGCTTTCCCTGGTGAGTTTAGCGGCGTGGCTTGCAGCAGCCACCACGGAGGTTTCTTCGATAACCATGGGAACCAGGTAGTCTTTACGGTTTACTAGAAAATTCACGGCCACGGCCATGGGATATGACATGGCGCCTATAACGTTTTCTATCATTATTTCAGCTGTCTTAGGGTCGAGGTTCCCGAAATTCATTAAAAGTTTTGTCTCCTCTTCGCTTAAACCAGCGAATTCAGCCACCTTCCTTACTCTCTCATTTATATCGAGTTTATAGAATCCAGGTATACGCGAGGTTTTTGCGCTCATGGTTCTTCTAAAAAACAAGGTACTTTTAATCTTAACGATGTCGACTAAGATAAGGCAAGATTATAATGTAATTTACGTGGTTGCCCGTGCACTGTATTTAGGTTGCTTTGAAAACTATAGTTTCCAGTTTTCCTCAAGCATTCGAATAAGCGTGTGATCCCGTTTTAAAGGAATTTTAAGAAGTGGAAAGAGAATCTAATTGTAGCAAAGTTCAGTAATTGTAGCTTGAAAATGTGGAGAAAACTATATAAGTTCATAAAACATTATTTGCAATGATTATTATGAAAAAGGATTTAGGTTTACTTGAGGAACTAGAGCTCATCATCCCGGGTTTTCGTGGATATAAACAAAAGGAGCTTATAAGGGAGGATGATGCGCTCATACGAAACCATGTTTTCTTCCTCTTGAAGGATGCTAAAGAATCTATTGAAAAGGTACTGCCTAAAGTGCTGGAGAAACATCCTAATCTGATGGAGAAGACAGATGATTTAAGGAAAGAACTCATTAAGGTTTCACAGAAGATTAAACATGCTTCGCGAGGATACTCTGGCCTTTTCGATAGAATAAAAATACGGGAGGAAGAGTTGAAGACACTTCTTGAAAAAGATTATCACCTAGTCAAAAAGACGCGGGAAATAACAGAGACTTGTAATAGCTTACCTTCACTGGTTGGAGAAGAGACCCGTTTTAAGGAAGCGTTGGACAAAGTGGAGGAATTACTTATTTCACTGGAGAACCTTATAGATGATAGGGAGAGAATATTCAAGTTCGAGGAGGTGGTTTAAAGTGCCACAGGTAATAGAATGGGTTAACCCTAGGGAAGAGGAAATTATATGGAGGTATCCTGTCGAGGAGATACAGTGGGGTAGTCAGCTTATAGTGAAGGAATACGAGGTAGCGGTATTCTTTAGGGATGGTAAAGTCTACGATGTGTTTGGACCGGGCAGACATACTTTAACGACACTAAATCTACCTTTATTGACAAGAGTTTTATCCCGTATAGCTGGCTTTGACAAGACTCCCTTTAGGGCCACTGTCATCTTCATAAGTCTAAAGCAGTTTCAAGGGAAATTTGGTGGAAGAACCCAAACCAAGGAGCTTGCACCGCTCATGTTCCATGGAACCTTCTGGTTTAGGGTAGATGACCCCAAACTCTTTGTAATGGAAGTTGTGGGAGGGCAAAATCTCTTCGAGACAGACGGGGTCAACAGGTTTTTAAGAGGCTTCTTTAACGAAAATTTAATGAAGCATCTAAGTGTTTACAGTATTGTAGACGTCTACCAGAATATTGACAAAGTTTCCAACGAGGTGAAGATTAAACTTCTCGACGATTTCAAGAGGATAGGTCTAGAGCTTATCGACCTAAAGTTCGAAGGTGTGGATACCACGGATGAGTGGCGTGAAAAGATTTTCTGGCTGAGGGAAACTGGCCAGGCAACCTATGTTTTACAGATGGAGACAGCAAAGGATGTTGCAAAGGAGCTAGGTAAAAGTCCGGGAGCAGCTGTCGGGGCTGGAATAGCTATAATACCTCCCCTCATGTCTCCTCCTCCTACACAGCAACCCTCTGCACAACCCACAGCCGCTAAAGGTGCGCAACAAGGTGTAATCTGTCCTAAATGTGGTACATTAAATCTGCTTGGAGCCAAGTTTTGCATAGAATGTGGAACCCCATTAACGAAGAAATGTGCTAAGTGCGGTAAAGAGGTTCCGTTAACAGCCAAATTCTGCCCATTCTGCGGAGAAAAACTGGCTTAAGAAGAGTGGCTGAAAACATGGAAAAAATTTCAATAACAGTCTTCGTAATCTTACTAGCATCGTTACTAATAATCTCAGGGTACGGCATAATACCTCTGGAACTTCTACCTCCACTAATAGTGTTTTCTGCTGGAGTCTCGTTAATTATTAGAGGAGTATTGACAGTGGAAGAAAAAGGCGGGTTAATGTTGAAGAAGAGGGGGTATTATATTCTCTGGGGAGGAGTGCTTACAGTAGTAGGATGGGCATGGAGCACAAGTATATTAAATATCATTCCATTATTAACACTCTTGGGTATCACCTTAATATTATTGTTAGCAGTCATTTACCTAGCATGTAAAAGTTAGCCACGTTCACCTCATACTATTTTCCTTGGGTCTTTTCTAATAAGACCTGGTATTCGATCAAATATACTGTCTGTCGAAATTATAGTGTGGTCGGGATCAACGTTAAGTGCTGTAGCTGCGTAATACGCGTCGAAAACCGAATGAACTTTATATTGGTGCATAATAGTAAAGGCAAGTAAATCTATCTCACAGGTAGTTTCCACAAATACAAGGTTATCAATCGCCGTCACCGCAACTATTCTCTTTATAAACTCATTGAGGGAAATCCCCTCCTCCATACTAACGTAATAGAGCTCGTGTAATGCTTCACGAGAAACGTACACTTCTCCAAATTCGCCTTTCTCTATTTTCTCCATCAACTTCATGGCTACAGGTTTAAGCCAGTCTCTTGGCTTAACGTAGGCGTAAAGTACATCAGTTTCAATTAACATCTGTACCACCTATAACTGGCGTCTCCTCTTGGCTCTTTCAACAGCATCTTTTCTTGCTGAAAGCTCAGCTGTTTTCTTTAGATGTTTTCTACTCTTCTTAGTTTTAAGCCAGCCTTCGGCTTCCTTAAGTGGTTTTAACGGAAGGGGTATAACTATTATATAGGATCCAGCCGGAATCAACACAGCTTTTGTATTTCGAATGCCCATTTTTTTAGGTAAAACCAATCTTCCTCTCTTATCTACCCTTACTATCGACATTTTCCCATCATAAAGATATTTTCCCATTAAATAAAAATTCTCCCCTCAGATACGTTAAAATTCCTCTCAGCAACAACTTTTTTAGCCATGTGAAACCGTTTTATTTAACCCTTTTTCCATCCTAAGATTAGGCCAGCTAGTAGTCCTCCTGAGAACGGTATGCTAGTTGTAACCCAGTTTACAAATAACGGGGCCGTTTCCCTTAGCCTGCCTACTATAAGTACTACTATTTTTTCGAGGCTTTCATGGTTAACTGTGATTAAACCATAGAAGTTAAGTACTAGGAGGGCGAGAAGAAATAGACCCAGTATTACGGCTACCATTTTCAACAACTTTTTAAGAGCATATCCTATCAGGAACCCAAGTGTAAGGCCTGCAGAACCGGTAACTAGTATTGGAAGAAGCTGTGAAATAGGGTCCTCTGCTACCTGCATTTCCAGATCTTAGGAACCTTATTTTAATAGAATTTAAGTGTTACTCGTATTCTATGGTTGAGGGAGGCTTGTTTGTAATATCGTATAAAACACGGTTAACTTCAGGTATCTCGTTTACTATCCTAGTGCTAATGTCTTCAAGTAGCTTCCAGGGTGGCTTGGCGAACTCTGCTGTCATAGCATCGTCGCTAACCACCATTCTAACAGCTATTGCATACCTGTAGGTTCTTTCATCGCCCATAACCCCTACGGTTTTGACGGGTAATAGTACTGGGAAGGCCTGCCAAAGGTCTGTGTATAATCCATGTCGTTTAACCTCTTCTTCAACTATCTTATGGGCTCTTCTAACTATTCTAAGTTTATCTTCTGTGACTTCACCTATTATCCTGATTGCAAGCCCGGGTCCGGGAAATGGATGGCGTTCAGTAAGCTCTTTTGGTAATCCTAGGCTGGTTGCCAGGCGCCTAACTTCGTCTTTATAGAGATCTTTTAAAGGCTCCAGCTTCCTGAGCCTAGAAAGATGTGCTAGGACGACGTTATGATGGCTTTTTATACGTGCTGTAACAGTACTAGTTGCCCCGCTTTCAACCCTATCCGGGTAAATTGTACCTTGCCCCAAGTATTCGAAGTCGCCGTATATGCTGGCAAGCTTACTCGATGTTTCATCTAAAATTTTGAAGTATATCCTTGAAATAATCATCCTCTTTTCTTCTGGATCGGTGACACCTTTAAGG
>Ga0180301_10000257_pt1 | contig 40318 bp, 49 predicted proteins | sample GuaBasSediGuay16_FD_121797 | JGI IMG/M metagenome (GOLD analysis project Ga0180301, IMG submission 121797) | Subseafloor sediment microbial communities from Guaymas Basin, Gulf of California, Mexico - Guay16, Core 4569-2, 12-15 cm | ecosystem: Environmental > Aquatic > Marine > Hydrothermal... | reverse complement strand
TTAATAGGTGTAAGTATTGATAAAGAATTACAGCTTAAGGAGATCGAGATAGCTAGTGAATCTGGTCTAGAATATAGCGAGTCCATTAAAAACGAGATCAAGCGTGAAGTGGGTAAAATTGTTAGGGATAAATTAGGTATTGAACCAGACTTTAATAGGCCGGACATTGTAGTTATATTCGATCTGGCAGGTAATTATGAGGTTATTGTAAATCCAGTATTGTTACTTGGTAGATATTGGAAAACTGCTAGAAACATATCTCATGTAATATGGGTAATTAGAGGTACTAGGAAGTATCCATATTCTATTGAGGAATTCTTTAATGAATCTCTAAAAGAAGTCTATGATGCCGAAAGAGTGGTTTTACATGCTAGTGGTAGAGAAGATGTTGACGTACGTATGTTGGGTACTGGTAGACCAATGGTTTTGGAGGTCAAAAATCCAAGGTTTCGCTTAGTTGATTATAATTTACTAAATAGCCTCGTGATATCTAATAGAGTTCGAGGCGAGATCATTGGTCAGGCCTCAAGAAAGCACATTGAATTACTTAAGAAAGAACTATCTAAAAAATCGAAAATATATAAAGCTCTCGTATATGCCTCTGAACCTATAAGTGAAGGAAAATTATGTTATCTTGAGGATTTCTTTACTAATAAGGTAATTAGACAATTAACTCCCAAGAGAATATTGTACAGGAAAAAAGAGAGATTAAGAATCAGGAAGGTTTATCAAGTAAAGACTAGATATATTGACCAACACTTATTCGAGGCATTGATTAAAAGCGATGGAGGTTTATATATTAAGGAACTTATTTCAGGCGATGATGGTAGGACGACACCTAGTTTTACTGAAATTCTAGGGGTAAATACATATTGTGTAGAACTAGATGTTATTGGTGTAGAAGTACCTCTATTACCTTAATGTAGGGAAAACATTTATAACAAGAATATATGTTTAGCTAGAGTGTAGCATTTAGTGAAGGATGCAGAGGTATTAGAAAGATGGTTAAAGCACCCAAGGGATTTAGGCATAGAACTAGGAAGTTATTGAGGAAACATATTAGGGAGCGAGGAGCAGTTCCTCCTTTAAGCCTCTTATTACACGAATATAAGGTAGGCGACAAGGTCCATATTAAGATAAACCCTGCCGTACATAAGGGAATGCCTCATCGTAGATACCATGGCAAGACCGGGACGATCATCGGTAAAAGAGGTAAATGCTATATTGTAGAAGTCTATCTTGGAGATAAGAGAAAAACAATAATTGTACGTCCAGAACATATTAGACATGCTAAGTAATACTTATTTTACATACGTTAAATAATTTATTATGAATGGTGAGTTTGAACTTGTCAACAGAACTTGATGCAGAAATTCTAGAGGAAAAACACATACCAAATCCTATAGCTAAGGAATTATTAGAAAAAGTTGTTAGAGTACTTGAAATTAGTGGTTATACACCTACAATGCTTATACATAAAACACTTGATTATCTAAGAAAGTATTCAAAAATGAGTTCTGATAGAGCAAATGCCCTTGATAAAGAATTGCAGGCATTTAATCTTAAACCAGAAACTAGAGTAATGATTATAAATATTTGTCCTGAAACACTTGACGAACTACGAACACTACTCGTTCTTGAAGAAAGAATTATTGAGACAGAAGAGGCAGAGAAAATACTTGATATAGCGAGGAAATATTGTTTTGAATAATTTCCTCAATGACACGTTTCTTATTGAAAGATAAGGTATATTCCATTACTTGAATAACAGATATTTATTTTAAATAATTAAATTAAAATTTTAGCCATGTAAAGACTACAAAATTGAGAAAAGATCATTAATTCTTAAACATAATTGTTCTATAATTGAATGGATAAATAGATAAAGTAGGCATAACTTAAATATTCTAGAGGGAGTGTGTAGAAAGTGTTCAGGCGATCTGATAGGCCAAGACGATATTATAGAGAAAGAGGATTCAGGGAAGAACATAGAGAACAGTCAGTATACGTACTCGATTATCTACCGTTTGGTAATCCGCTTGATAAATATCGTGAATATAGAAATAGACCTGTAGCTCAAGTTATAGGTACAAAGTACTTTACTCTTTTGGAGGTCGAGCCTTATCCTGGCGTAGATCTGGAGGTTGGTGAAAAAATAGATATTAGTCCAGAGTCAAAAATAAGAAGAATTATTGGAAGAATAAGCTATAATGATTTAACTAGTAATGCCAGAGGCAATTTAGAGGATATTGTTAGAAAAATAGTTTTAGAAAATGAAAAAGTATTTGTGGAATTCTTTAATAAAGCAGGTCCTATAAACATTAGACTCCATTCATTAGAGCTCCTACCGGGTGTCGGTAAGAAGACGATGAAACTTATACTTGAGGAAAGGAAGAAAAAGCCCTTTGAATCATTTAACGATATACAGGAGAGAGTAAAATTAAGCGATCCTGCTAAAACTATAGTTGATCGAGTAATTGTTGAATTACGTGGAGAAGACAAGTATTATTTATTTGTTAAACCACCAAGGTTTGTTCTTGAATCAGGAGCAGTATATCTAGGTTATCTTGAGAAACTTCATTACTTATAATAGGATAATCGTTATGTCCGTAGAACATCCCCCTATCTATTCTAGGAAAAGACTTTTTCTATGGACTAAATCTTTTTTAAGAAAATATAATATTAGGCCGAAGGATGGACTTAGCCAATCATTTATTATTAATCCTAAGATGTTATATGAAATAGGTTATTGGCTTGAAAAATTATCGGTTAGTAAGAATGAGACAATATATGAGATAGGCTCGGGAATCGGTACTATAACGTATTATCTAGTAACGAGGGAATATAAAGTACTGGCTATCGAAGTAGATTCGAAATTAGCAAATGCATCTTATGAGATATTTAAAAGGTTCAAAAGCGTAACCCTTATCAATGCAGACGCCTTGGAAATACCTTTTAATTGTAATACAATTGTATCAAATACACCTTTTCATATATCCTCTCAACTACTTCTTAAAATTGCTAGATCAAATAGGGTGTCAAAGGCAATATTGGTGTTTCAAAAAGATGTTGTAGAAAGAATAGTAGCTAAGCCTGGGACAAAAGAATATGGTAGGCTCAGCATAATTATGCAATTAATATTTGAATTGAAATTAGGATCTATATACTCTCCATCTTCTTTTTACCCTAAACCAAAGGTAAGTGCTCAATTAATTGTACTAGTAAGGAAAAATGAGTATGGGTTATTGCATTATAAATTGGAAGAAATTACGAGAATTTTATTTACTGAAAGAAGGAAGAAAGCGTTGTCTGTAATAAGTAGAAAACTTGGACTGAGTGAATCAGTAATTAGGGAATTTGGCATAGATGATAAAGTTAGGATCTATCAATTGTCTCCCGAGGTATTCGTCAAAATTGCTAATTATATGAGGGACTTCCTTTGAAGAAGATTTATATTACCAATAATATGTACATATATGTCTTCAAGAATGTTTATGAGCCAAGTGATGATACGTGGTTATTAATGGAATTAATAGAGCCGAGTAAAAAAAATGGAAAGATAGTTGTAGATACATGCTCTGGAACAGGGATTCTTGGAATATATTCATGGATTATAGGTAGGCCTAGGAAAATAATTTTTATTGATATATCTAACCAGGCGATTGCTAATATAGCGTTTAATATTGTACATCTTAATTTGCGTAACCATCTTATATTGAGATGCGATCTTCTGAAATGTTTAAATGAATATAGTGTAGATGTGGTTCTAGCTAATCCTCCTTACCAACCGGGCATAGGTAAGGATTTAGATCTATATGGTGGTGTGCATGGCTATGAGACTATACTGAATCTGATTATTGAAGCAAATAGGGTATTGAGAAATGGGGGATCGTTATTTCTTGTATATTCTTCCCTATCTAATGAGGACATAATAATGGATTATCTACATAAATACGGGTTTAAAGTAAATAAGAAGAAAACTAAACATTTCTTCTTTGAGGATATAATAGCTATTGAGGCGATTAAAGAGAATTGATTGTCCGCGTAGTACTTGTAGAGCCGGAAGGATCCATAAACTTAGGATTTGTTGCCAGACTCTGTATGAACTTTAGTGCTGATGAACTTTACCTTGTTAATCCTAAAGCTAGTATTGAAGAGGCTCTAGAATATGCGTCTAAGGCTAAAGATTTTCTATTAAATGCCGTAATTAAGACCTCCGTCAATGAGGCTATTGAGGATATCGACCTAGTTATTGCTACAACGGGTAAAGGCTCGGGTAGAAGTGATTATCTTAGGCAAGCTATTTCACTTAAAGACTTTATATCGATCCTTAAACAGAGATCGCCAGATTCTATAGCTATATTGTTTGGTAGAGAAAGTACTGGTTTGACAAGGGAAGAACTTAGTTTAGCTGATTATCTAGTTACTATTCCAGCTAATCCTGTATATCCAATACTTAATCTTAGCCATGCAGTTGCGATCATACTTTATGAATTATTCATTTTTAGAGGATTGTATACAAATAACATTCCTCCAAGAGCATCTAAAGATCAAATTATTGAGATCTATAAGTTAATAGATGAGCTGACTATTAAAACTGTACATAGAGATAAGGCTTATAGGATAAGCCGAGTTCTTAGGACCGTTATAGGACGAGGAATGCCTAGCGAATATGAAGCTAGACAAATAATGTATTTGCTAAGGAAGGTGCTTAGGAAAATTGGTTGATCTAGTATTTACTGTTAATCCAGGCATAGAAGATATTGTTGCAGAGGAAATTAGGAGTGAATTTACTGGTAAATTAGAATATAAGATTATGAGTGGACGCGTATATCTTTATAATGCAGGTGATTTGAAACATCTTTATGAAAAAGTATCTAGACTTAAGACAATAAATAAGGCCATGATACTGCTTTGGAAGGGGAAGATAAGGCCTGAGTACACCTATCTGACCTATCTACATGACTCTTTAATAAGAGATCTTAATCAAATAATTGAATATATTACTCCTAATACATCATTTGCTGTACAAGTAGAGAGATTAGGTGAGCATGAATATACCTCTATGGATATAGCTAGAATTTTGGGAGATGTTATTATAGACGTAGTTTCTAACTATTATCGGAAAAGACCCATAGTTAATTTGAGGAATCCATCAATTATAATTAATGCTCTTGCTAAAGAGGATGAACTGATCATAGGAGTATTAGTGTCAAGTTCATGGAGTATGCATAGGAGAGGCTATAGAATATATGATCATCCAGCTGCCTTGAAACCCACTCTTGCTGTTGCTATGTTATATTTATCTGGTACAAAGGATAAACAGGCCATAATAGATCCTATGTGCGGTGGCGGCACCATACCTATTGAAGCGGCTTTGCTTCATGAGGATGCATACATTGTCGGCACGGATTTTAACGAGAAACATGTTCGCGGTGCTAAAATGAATTCTATTGCAGCCGGCGTATACAATAAGATCATACTTAAAAGATGGGATGCAAGAAAAATCGATCAATTAGGCATGGAATTTGATCATATAATCCTTAATCCTCCCTACGGCATAAGATATGGTGATCCCAGCAGTGTTAGAAAACTTTATAAAGAATTCCTTGAATCAGCAATTAAATCTCTAAGTCTAATGGGAAGAATTACAATGATAACTACAGAATACAATTATATACATAGATTAATAAGACGAAGAAATATAAGATTAGACATTATTCATGAGAGAACGGTTTACCATGGAAAATTATATCCACATATAATTATTCTTGGTAGAAAGTAATTAACTCAGAGCAATATAAGGATCTCTCAAGGAACTCCATATAAGTTTCTAGAGAGATCTTATTAAAACTTCCTTATTTCATTCTAGATACGTATTCTTCCCACTTAGCCATAAAATCCATGTTCATAGTCTCTGCTGGTATTACTTTAGTATTTACATTTGCATCTCTTAATTCACTAACTAATGGTATAAGTGATTCCATACTTGGTGCTTCCCATATACATATGTATAGCCATTGACCAAGTGCACTGTATCCCCCAAGTATTTTCCCGCCAGGTACTATACTGGATGGATCTTTAAATATCGACTTAACTATCCCAATAGCTACTTTCATGGTATCAATATTGGGTTTTCCGACTGGAGTATGTATTAGAATATATTTCATATCAGTCACCTAATCATGCTAATATTTTAGCTACATTATGGTTCTACTGTACAAAAGATATAGTAGAATGCAGCTAGAACAAACATTATATAGGGTTATCTAGTTCTAGGATATCTAGGATGATAAGAGGGTGTAGTAGAGATGCCTCTAAGACCAGCTAGATGCTATACACATTTCAGTGGACCACCCTATACTAGAAAGGAGTACATACCAGGTGCACCACAGCCCAAGATCGTAAAGTTTGAAATGGGTAATATACATGGAGACTATGATTATGTAGCATTACTTGTTACACTGGAGGCAGGCCAGATAAGACATAATGCATTAGAAGCAGCACGTGTTATAGCTAACAAGTATCTTAGTACAGAAATAGGTGATCAGAACTACTTCCTAAAAATACGTGTATATCCACACCACGTACTGAGAGAAAATAAGATGATGGCATTTGCGGGAGCAGACCGTCTACAGGATGGTATGAGGCAAGCATTCGGTAAACCAATCGGCGTTGCTGCCCGTGTTTATCCGGGATCTATCGTTATGGAAGTCCGGGTTAGGAAGGAACATGTACAGCAAGCAAAGGAGGCATTAAGAAGAGCGGCGTCAAAACTTCCATTGCCAGCACGAATAATATTCAAGCCTTTAAAGCAAGGGCTTAAGCCAGTTGCTTAACCAAAAAAATCTACCTTACGAACTAGAATTTAGCCGTTTAAGGTCTTTTATCATAAATTATAATCCAAAAAAGATCTTAATCCAAATAGCTGACGGACTAAAGTTCTTATCTAGATATATCATAGATTATATTGAAACTCTTGATAAAGATATAGAGATTTACCTATCAGCCTCTCCTTCTTATGGTGCTTGTGATATACCTATAGATGAAGCTAAAGCATTAAATGTAGATGCCATAATCCATGTAGGACATAATCCATATCCGTATATGGGCTACTCCTTGGACATACCGATCTTATATATAGAAGCATTCTATACTGGTGATATAACCGAGAAATTAATTAAATCAATTATTGATGTACTAAGTAAATACAGGGATCAGGATATTGTTCTTTTGGCTAGTATACAATACATTAGATTACTAGATAAGCTATATAAAATTCTTAAAGCTTACGGATATAGAGCCATAATACCAAGAAGTAATGTAGAACATCTTTTACAGGGACAAGTTCTTGGATGTATATATAGCGCCATTAAAAACATTAGTTCAAATACTTACCTTATTCTTACAAGCGGATTATTTCACGGTATCGGAGTTTGTCTAACAAAACCCAGTGCCAGAGTTTTTATCGCGGACATTATAAGAGAAGAAGTTATCGACATTGGCGGTATTTGTAGGAAAATACTCGCTAAAAGATACTACATTATATCTAATCTAATAAACAACGGATTTAAAACAGCCACGCTAATAATAGGCTCTAGACCCGGGCAATACAGACCTTGGCTTATCGATATGCTTTATAAAAAATTAGCTGTAAAGGATGTTAAGGTTTTTAGGGCAATTGTATCTTACCTCGATAAGGATAGGCTCTTTGCATTAGATCAAGCATTTGGATCTGATGTATATATAGTGACTAGTTGTCCGAGGCTTCCAATAGATGATCTTAGTGATTTCTATAAGCCACTTTTAACTCCGGGTGAGGCATTAATGGTTCTATATGAGAGTATGGAGTATCGTTATCCATGGTAGATAGGTAATGATGGTTGATCGTAAAAAATTAGAATTATTTCTTGAGAAAACTCCTGTTTATTTTTCTCCTAAGGAGTATCTTGAGCAATATATTACTCCATCAAATGTTGCGTCAAAGATCTTGTGGGAGGCATTTATTCGTGGAGATATTGAGGGTAGAACAGTACTTGATCTAGGTTGCGGGACTCTTAGATTAGGTATTGGTGCATTATTTTTGGGCGCACATAGAATTATAGGTATTGACATTGATTATGATGTATTAGCTTACATGTATAGATGGCTACATAACAACGGATTACTGCATAGGGTATTGCTTGTTTTTGGGGATGCGAGAAATACAAATTTATATAATGTTGATACGGTTGTTATGAATCCTCCGTTTGGTGTTAAGAAGAGAAATAGAGGCATTGACATGACCTTTTTGGCAAGAGCATTATGTCTAGGTAAATCTGTATATACAATGCATAAATATAGTAGTGGTACACGTAGACTAATTAGGGAAATAGCTAAAGCATTTAAATCACGTGTAGTCTATGAGGAGATGATAGAATTCCCAATAAAAATGACGTATAAACATCATACGAGAAAGATCTATAGAATTAAAGTAGATCTATATGGTATTAAGAGGTGTTAAAACATGAATAATAAGAAATTAGTGATAGTTGGTGACAAATTATATACGATCGAAGAGTTTATGCCTGGTCCTGGCACTTACGCATATGATGATGGATATATTAGGGCTAGTCAGGTAGGCTATTTAAAAATAGATCTTGGTCAGAGGCTCGTAGTTGTTCGCCAAGTTAGAGGTAAACCGAATTATCCAAAACCTGGAGATATTGTTATTGGGGTAGTTACAGCAGTATCCGATGATATAGCATTTATAGACATCATTCAAATAGAAGGTGTTAATTCAAGATCTATTAGCTTTAGCGGGGTTATTCATATCTCCCAAATTAGTGAAAAATATATTAAAACGATGTATGAAGCTCTTAGGTTAGGGGACATTATTAGGGCTAAAGTACTTAATGATAGAAGCCCGTTCCAATTAACTACTAAAGGCCCACAATTTGGGGTTATCCTTGCATATTGTAGTAAGTGTGGCGCAATTTTAAGGAGACAGAGTGATGATTCGATGTTCTGCCCTATATGTGGAAGCATTGAGAAAAGAAAAGTCTCCATAAAATACTTTTATAAGTAGCATGTACAGATGATCCAGTAGATTTTATACATACCTAATACATTGTTTTCTATATGAAGAATAAATAGGGTTTAATAGATTATGCCATTCATACGTAGAGTTTATCATATTTCATGTCATGGAGAGGAATGCTATAGATTAGCTGAATTTATACGTGAGAATATTAGTGTACCTGAAATTAATATAACATTTAGGGAACATGGTATTTATGTCGAGCTTTATGGCTATAAATCCGATATTAGGAATGCATGGAGTAAGATTAAGCATTTAGTAAGTATGTATAAGAGATCAATGATTAGAACCAGAAAGGGGTATAGGATCACAATAGATTATATAGTTTCTAGGATAAGAAAGACTTTTCCACCTATATTATTAATAGAGATTCTAAGGAAAATGGGATATGATGCAAATTATAAAGAGAATATCATAGAAGTAGACATCGAACCGGATGAGTTAATAAAGCTAGCGGATAAAATAGCCAATATTATTCAAACTATTAGATATAAAGTAAGTGGAACTACGGCAAAGTACTTGATTACAGCTGCGGCCATTTTAACTAATAGATCGATTGAAGAAATAGATCAAGTTGTTAATGAACTCGAAGAATTAGGTTATTTATTTAGGGATGAAGACGGTAAAGTTAGGCTTAAACTTGAATGGAGGAAAGCACTTGATATGTATTTGACGAACGAACCTTTTATTAGTAAATGATTTCTTTTAACTATGCACTATAATAAGCTTTATAGAGTGGTTTATCTATTAACCTACTGGAGGGCTGGGTCATGGAGCTTAATGTTAAGAAAAAAACTGATCGAGAGTTAATTATTCATATCAAAGGCGAGGGACATACTCTGGGAAACCTGATTGCCAAGACGGCTATGGCCAATCCTCATGTAGTTTTTGCATCGTATAGAATCCCGCATCCATTGAGAGAAACAATGGAACTTATTATTGAGGTTGAAGAGGGATATTCTATTGATAAAGTATTAATGGAGATTGTTGGAGATATTAAGGAGAAACTTAGTGAATTTAAAAGACTTGTTGAGGAAAAGCTTTGAGGAGGCCTAAGGAAGAATCGAGAATATTATATGCATTGACATGTAATAATTCATTAATCTTTGTTGTTTATCGTTTAGATTTTATGGAAGACTTCTCATTTATTTGTAGTGTCGATGCAGACTTCTTTTCCATTATTAATGAGATCTCTTGCCTAAAAACATTTGAGGAGATAAGATATTTTATAACAGACTCTACAGCATTAGGACAGATCTTGGGATCCCTCGGAATATACTCTATATCTAAAAGTCTTTCCCAAGAACTTCTATTAAAACATGCCCAAAGTTTAAGGAGAATATGCAGGTTCACAGATAATATATGTATACATAAACAATATGGCATGGATGAGAGCTGTTTAGAGATAATTAAATAAGTATGTAGCTCTATATCCTTTATTTACATAGTAGAGTTTCATGAGGTGGATTGCGGTGAAATTCTGTCAAAAATGCGGCGGTATAATGGTACCTAAAAGATTGAATAATGAAACACTATTAGTATGCATTAGATGCGGGTATAAACAGCCACTCAGCAAACACGATGTAAGTAGCTATAGGCAGACAACAGTTATTGAGCATAGTGAAAAAGATAGGACAATAGTTATTAGTGAAAAAGATAGGGTCAGGGGATTACCTATAACTAAAGATGTTGTATGCCCTAAATGCGGTAACCATGAAGCATATTATTGGACCGTACAGACAAGGGCTGCTGATGAACCAGCCACTAGGTTCTTCAAATGTACGAAATGTGGATATGTCTGGAGGGAATATGACTAATTAGATGTGGTTGTTATGGAAGAGTATGAGGTAAAAGCTATACTTAAGGGCCTAGAAAAAATTGAAAATATTGCGAGAGAAGCCTATTATTCCACTCCTAGTCATATACAGTCTAAAGCATTAATTGAGAGGATAGTCGTTCTATCTCATAATCTATACTCTTATATATATAACAAGTATATGATTTCAAGAAATAATAGTTAAGTCTAGTACTCATTGAAGGAATTACTTAATATACTATCCTAGCTAGAATAATAGTATTGGGAATATTTGGGGGTATCTGGTTATGAGAATACTATTCTTTGATGCAAGGGTGTGGAGATACGCTATAAACGCTATTAGCAAAATTATTGAGGAAGCAGCATTCCGTATATCTAATGAGGGATTTAGGTTAAAGGCTATTGATGCATCTAGAGTTGTTCTTGTTGACTTCAATATGCCTAGTACAAGTTTTGATGAATTTAACGTCGAAGGAGAAGAAATAGTAGGCGTTAATTTAGAGGATCTAGCTAAGGTTCTTCGTAGGGCTACTAAAGAAGACAGACTAGAGTTATCAACACTTGAGGGCGGCAGGCTCGCGGTTGTTTTTCTCGGAAAAGGTGCTAGGAAATTTATAGTGCCGTCAATAGAGACTCTTGCTGAACAATTACCCGAATTAAAAATACCCTTTAAGACGAGAATTAAGATGCTTAGCACAGTATTTAGAGATCTTGTAAAAGATCTGGAACCGATAGGCGATGCTATAGAGTTTTACGCGAATCCCGACACAAGATCTCTTATTGCAAGAAGCTCAGGCGATTTAGCTGAGGCAGAAATAGAACTTACTGAGGAAAGCGGTGCATTAATAGACTTTGAGTCTGAAGAAGAGTCCCGAGCAATTTATACTATCGATTACTTATCAGATATTGTTGGGGCTGCACAAGCAGCTAACGAAGTAGTATTTGAATTTGGTACAGCCATTCCGTGTAAAATTGAATACATGTTACCGCAGGAGGGCAGGTTAATATTCTATGTTGCACCAAGGACAGAGTAAAAAGTTTTTAAGAGAAGTCATAATTAAATACTATGGTTTAAGGATTTTAAAAGAACCTCCTTTCTTACCTAAACGTGAAATAGCTATTCAACCTATAGATTCAAAAACTTATATTCGCCATCTACAATTTCCTTCAATGATCAAACTTTATGAATATATTAATGATAATCCGCCACTTCATCTTTATTATTCTGTGGCTCTTTATGAAAATCCTTCAAGTAAGGATATGGAATCCAAAGGCCTCATTAGAGCTGATCTAATGTTTGATATAGATGCTGATCATTATAGTGGTTGCAGAGATATAGTATCCGTGTGTTTATCCTGTGGTGAAGTATTTAAAGATGATATTAAGGAATGCTCTAAATGTAGGTCTAAAGAGATCTCGAAAATACCTCAAATATCAGAGCAATGTCTTAGAAGAGCTTGGGGCGATGCTTTAATATTAATAGATATTTTGGAAAATGAGTTTGGAGCTGAAAAGATCACAGTCTCATTTTCGGGTAATAGGGGTTTTCATATACGTGTTGAAGACGAACATTTAACCATATTAGATAGGGATTCGCGTAGAGAAATAGTTGATTACATTACATTGAGTAATATTATGATAGACCGGTTGGTACCACGTATTGGCAGGAGGAAGGACAAGGTGGTATTTTTTAAAGAACACGAGTATGGTATAAGAGCAAGACTTAGGGATTATGCTTTACAATACTTGGACGTAATTGATCATGGATACTACGTAGAGGTCAGCTATAATGATCTGTTAAAATTAGTCGATCTTATGAAAATAGACATAGATACTGTTGTTACAATGGATACATCTAGATTATCTAGATTTATATACTCAATAAATGGTAAATCCGGTCTAGCTGTTCATGAACTAGATCCTAACCGTGATTTTGATTATACATTTCACGATTTTAGAATACTTGACGGAACAGTTACTATTAAACCATATTTTACCATACCTCAGATACGTATTTTAGACAAGGAGTATAGGCTTCATTCAGGTGAGTCAATGAGGGTTGATGCATATATAGGTTTTTATCTTGCTATTAAAGGCTTGGTAGAAGTGGTTAATACCGAGAACTTAGAGGTTAGAAGACCTTGATTGATAGGTACTTAAGCCTTAGTTACGATGAACTCCGCTCTAAAAAATTACTAAGAATGGGTAGTGATTTGATTAACGAGTTTTATAAGGAACTACATGTAGCTATTCCCGAAATTAGGAAAAAGGAGGGTTTAGCTAGAGAGTATTTCTTTAATATCTTGAAAAGATTACTGATGATGCTGAAATGCTTGCTCGATTAAGACTTTCTAAAGCAGCCTTAGGTGCTGAGATAGATAAGGAGTCTATAGATTATGGTGTTTTAAAGGGTATTGCAAAAATAACTGTCTTATTAAGAGATTACCTGTCTGGAAGATTATTGATAACACCCGAGCTTAATATTGTTGTTAAAGCACAAGATGATCTTATATATAGGGGTAGGCTATGGAGAAAAGGTGATATAGGTTCAATGGATCTAGTTGCTGCAGCATTCTATTACGCACTCGGCATGATAAAACCTATTAAATCAAGCCTATCTTTATAGAAACATAAATTTTAATATCTCTCTAAACTATCCTACTTTCTAGACTTAATACCATAGAGTCTCATGTACTGTGAGGTGTGAATGGTAGTGAAGGTGCCAAAGGTTATTGTAACATTTTGCCCAAGATGTAAGACCCATACGGAGCATAGTGTAGCAATTTATAAAGCTGGTAAGAGAAGGTCATTAGCTGAGGGTGAACGTAGGTATCGTAGAAAACAGGAGGGCTATGGCAGTAAGAGAAAGCCTGAACAGAAACGTTTTGCTAAGGTTACTAAAAAGATTGTACTAAAACTTAAGTGTCGTAAATGTGGCTATATACTTCACCGTAGAGGCATCCGTCTAAAGAAGGTTGAGCTCGTGGAGGCTGGTAGGTAATGGTTAAGCGCCGCAAGATCCTAATTCCTCAGCCTCGTAGCAAGTTTATTCGCGTAATTTGTCGTTCATGTGGTGCTGAGAACATAGTTTTTAGCCATGCAACATTTCCCGCTAGATGCAAAGTCTGTGGTACTATACTTGTTAAGCCTACTGGTGGAAAAGCCTATATTATAAGGGAAAACGCGGAAATTATAGCAGAACTAGGCTAGTTCTATTTATTTCCTCTATAATTCTATCAAATCCTTTAATAACCAGATACTATACTTGATTTGTTTTATAGAGGTAATTCTCCAGATAGGTGGTTGTAGATGGTTAAAGCTAGAAAAGAATTACCTAGTGTTGGAGAACTTGTTGTAGCAACTGTTGATAAGGTCTTTGATTATGGAGCATATGTCAAATTAGATGAATATGAGGGTATGGATGCTTATCTGCCTTGGAGCGAAGTATCTACTAGATGGATACGCAATATTAGAGATGTAATCAGGGAAGGACAAAAGATCGTTGTTAAAGTTATACGAGTTAATAGGAGAAGAAGAACAGTTGATGTTAGTTTAAAGAAAGTTGCAGATAATGAGCGTAGGAGAAAAATGTTGTGGTGGAAACGATATGTAAAGGCAGCCAAGATCATTGAATTAATCGCTGAAAAAATTGGAAAGAGTATTGATGAAGCATATGAACAAGTCATATGGAAGCTTGAGGACTTCTATGGGGATCCTATGTATGGGCTTGAGGAAGCTGTATTACGTGGTGATGAAGCATTAAGAGAGGCTGGGGTACCTGAGGAATGGATACAACCCATACTTGAAGAAGTAAAAAGGCATGTTAGAGTAAAGAAAGTAAAGATCAGGGGCACATTAATTCTTAGGAGTTTAAAACCCCATGGTGTAGAAGATATTAGGAAAGTACTTCTCCAAATACCTAGTATAGCTGTAAAATCCGGGGAAGGTATAAAGGCTAAAGTTTATACACTTGGTGCTCCAAGATATATTGTTGAAATAGAAGCTAATGATTATAAATCAGCTGAAAAAGCTCTATCGAATATCTTGAGAAATATTGAACATGAAGCTAAGTCACTTGGTATGGAAATGAAGTTTGAGCGTGAAAAGAGATGAAATGGCTTATGAGGAAATGTCTTAAATGCGGCAAATATACTCTTAAACGTGATAAATGTCCAGTATGTGGTTCTGAAGTAGTTGTACCTCATCCTCCTAGATTCTCTCCTGAGGACAAATACCTAAAATATAGATTGAGAATGAAAATGGATAAAGGCCTAATCAAGCTTGATGAAAACCCTATATTTGACCCTTAATCTACACTCTCAACAAATGCTTCTAGATCTACTTTAAATAATGCTGCCATATTATATACATTATAACTCATGAAGTCTGTTCTAACAGTGTATAGGTATGTAGTTGATGCGTTAATGAATTCTATGAATTTAGGCTTTTGATCCTCAAGTAGATAGATTTCGGTTTTACTATATACGTCATTTACTGGTAGATAGCCTAGTTTATCAATAGCTGTTATAATAAGTTTAATAAGGACCGTCTCTTTAGCTTCTTCTTTCCATGCTAACGATATTTGGAATCCATAGGTAGCCTTATTCTTATCAATATATTTTGCAAGACTATAATTGGCTAGATTCAAGTAGTCTGTGAATTTAGCTGTGTCTCCTACTGGTAGAAAGTTTGCTTGTTGTAGCCCTTCTCTCGTAGTTGTTACGATGGGCCTCCCTATATGTGCTGATCTAGGTTCTTCTGTAGTATTTTCTACACTTATTACTTCGTTTATTAATATATAGACATCTCTTATTCCATGTTCCCTTACAAGATTGCTGATAATGCCGAGTGATACATATTCATCGCTTACAAGAATTTGAGATAATAGTCTTTTATTATATAAGGGTGCATTGGGATCAGCTATTATATACACATCTTTATAGCCTATAATCCAATAACTTTTTGTCCAGTCAACTATAACTAGCGATCCATTTTCTACATGCTCTAGTAATTCTAGTAGTGGTGAGGATTGCGGAGGTGTTTCAACGAGGTCTCTCGTTATAGGGCTATAGTATATTGTTGGTTTAGCTGTAGATACTGTATATGATGCATATGCGTTAGCCATAATAGCTGAAAGAATGATCCATAGAGTTCCTACGAAATATAAGTATTTCCATCGCGATTGCACAATCTTTATTGTTACAGTAGCAAGTCTCTCTAATCCATAGGCTATTATAGGTGCTATTAATATACTGGAATATACTGATAGAGAAGGATCAATAAAAGCTGTTATTATTCCTGTCATAAAGCCTGTTACTACTAAAAATTCTATAAATGATTTCTCGATCGTCTTAAAGTATCCTGCTCTAAGGAATAATACTATTGAAAATGGAGCTAGTATGGCTATGGCCATATAATCGGCAAATGGTTTGTATGTTTTGAGATAAGTCTCGGGAATACCTGGTAACTCCATAATTTGGTTAATTATCAATACTAAAGATATACTTGTTATAAATGGTATGAAAACACCCAGAAACCTCCATATATTTCTCTTAATAGGTTCTTTAAATCTTGTAACAATACTATATTCTATGTATGCAAGAATCAATGATGCTGCTAAAAGGATTATGCCAAACACATGATATATCGTTATATAATAAGATATTCCAACGAAATTTGTTGGCAGAGAGAATATTAAAAGAGCTAATCCTATGTATAGTGAAGTCTTAGTTATTCTACCACTATATATCAATGCAATAATGTATAGACTATAAATGATCTGTACAAACCAGGCCGAGTTCCAAATCAACCATGTTGCTGCGAACAATAATATAGATAATATTGTAGCTAATTTACTGTTTTTCCTTAGAGCATAGCCCATTGTAATGAGTGTTAATACACCTATTACGCCAGCAATATAGGAACCAAACATATTAATTCTAAACCAATATAATGTTGCTGGTGTTAGTACACCAATAAGTGAACCTATGCCTGCAGCTATGGGTTCCCTAAATATATAATAACCAATAATGTACGCTATAATAGCTAATATTGCTCCAAAAATAATTGTTAATAAACCTGGATTATTAGCTAAACCAAGCAAAACAACCATTTTATCAATAAGTATAGGTGTTCTCCGCAGATCAAATGATTCTGGAAACCATAAGTACTGATCATTGTAATATTCTTTCTTAATTATGAGTCTAATAACATGTTTATGAAACCATCCAATACTATCATCCATTATCTCATTAGCTGGTAGTATGTATGCTAGATAAATATAAGATAATATTGTAATTACGAGTAGGGATAAGCCAACTATATGCCTATATCTCACTATTAAACACCTTATACTTTGCATACGCCGCTTATATGCTACTCTTATCCAATAGAATCGTTAGGGATAAAAGCTATTTCCCACTCCTATGAATACATAAACTATAACGGCGTGTATGAATTAGCAGGTGTATAGAGTGTCTAGAAAATATAGGTTTAAGACAGTTATCGGGCACATATTTGAATATGAGTATTTCATAGAGAGAATGGGCAAGCTTATAGTTATCTTATCATTCATAGTATCTGCAATAATTTTGGCTGATTGGTATGGTAGTTTAAGACTATACTCAATGTTTCCTACAACTATAGGATTTAGTGCTATAGGCTTATCAGTTCTAGTTACAGTATTGGTACTATTGACTGCGGCTGTAGCATTACTAATGCCTCATTTAGAACCCTCACTTAGACCGGAGGGCTTTAGAAAGGCTAGAGATGAGAGAACTATTTTAATGATTTTGTTAATTATAATAGTGATACTTACTATAGCTTCGACAACGGTGTTCATATTAAGCATTTCTAGGGGATATTAGGGATTAGCTTAGAAATACTCTTCTTAGATCTTACCATGGCCTGTCCTTTAACCCTAGAATATATGCTATAAAATTTGTCAACAAGTGTAAAGCAACTACTAAAGTAAAAGATAAAACGATAAACCATAAATCATTAAGTAGTTTTAATTCTCCTATCAAATGATAAAATATTGTTGCCGCAATAGCAAAATCTATTTGATCAAATATTGGTAAAGGATCGCCTCTCTTTATTCCTAGTCTTCTTTTAAAGAATGATTCAATAATGTCCCCAAATAAGCCAATAATGGATGCTAGCCATAGCTTCAAAAATAGTATGTGATCATTGAAAAAGATCGAAATAGCCATTGACGCTAAATAGCTACCTATGGCCCCTATTGCAAATCCCTCCCATGTCTTTCCGTCTCCCAGCAATCTTTTATTATCTATCCAAATTAATCCTCGATCTATTGGAGTACCATTTCTTATCAATACAGGCAAGGCATTTGCAACCATTGCAGCCCCATAATACTTGATAAAATTTACTATAAAATCAATATTCAATCCATTCAATCCTCTTGCTTGAAATCTTGAACTCTATAAGTTCTCTCTCATAGCCTTTAGGCTTTATAATCTTTAAAACTCTTTTACCGTTTTCTCTTCTAAGTTGTACTATGATATCAAACCAATATTCAAGAATAGTCATTCCCGAGGCAATAACTTCATTACTATCATCAACAGCTCTTACTTGGGCAGATGCAAATAATAATCCGTTTCTCTTATTTACAAAATCCTTTAGTAAAGCATTAATCAATCCAAATTTTTCAATAGAACCCTCCTCCCAAGAAGACAATCTGTAAAGAGCGTTAATGCTATCAATAAGAATATATTTTATTTTATGGAGTAAGGGAATATATGATAAAACACATTCAAGTAATTCATCAAGACTATATATTTCCGTAAATATAATGTTTGAATAATTCTCTGGTTCAAGGGATACCCTAGCTTGGTATAAACTGCCCTCGGTACTTATAAATAGAGCATTTAATCCATTCATTGATAGGGTTTTTGCTATGTGTAAAAGAAGACTTGTCTTACCTGTAGCAGCTTCTCCATAAACTAGTAGTGAATTGTTATCCCTAAGTAATCTATCAATGTTTTCGCATCCAGTATAGCTGATCAATATAGTATCCACCACTATTATTAGGGTTACTTGAGTATGTTATATTGATTTGAGGTGTGCTGTATTATACGTAGGCTAGTCATAATAATATATGATCCTAAGAGGTATATGAATACTGTCAAGTTATTGAGAGCCCGTGGTATACAATATAATGTACCTGATTCCCCCAACTTTAAGATATTAGCTAATGATGTTATATATACTGATTCTATAGATGTATTTAGAATATTTAGAGATAAAGTAGCTAAAGTATTTTATGATCCTAAAGGAACTAGGTATGTTTTAGAAAAAGCCATTCTTGCATTAAAAGATAAGAAAGCATACAATCTACTATCAATAGGTATAGATCCTGGTGGCAGATATACTGTTATAGCCTTGGCTGATGGAGAATTGATTGATTGGAACCATATATCAGATATGGATTCTCTAGGAAAACATGTATCTGATCTGCTTGCTGGTATTCCTGCTAAAGAAAAAGTCGTTAGAATAGGAATTGGTGGCAGAGGGTTAGAGGTGGCATATGCTCTTAGGAAGATTGTTGGAGAGGGAGTAACTATTGAAGTCGTTGATGAGGTTGGCAGCACTCCCCATGGCTATAGAAACCCATTTATTGAGAGAATACTTTCTAATATAAGGAATAATATAAACAATAGTATAACTAGAAAAAGAGACCTATATGCAGCAATAATTATTGCTTTAAAACAGGGTTTTCCGGTGGATATTTATGTTGAAGATAGAACTGAGTAAGAATAGATTATTAAGGATATTTGGTCCTGCAGCTATAGTCGTTTCTAAAGGCTCTATATCAATACTTGGTAAGAATTATCGTTCAGGAGAAAAAGCCATAATACATAGTATGAGGAGCTATGTAGTTATGGCGTTAGATGATAGTATTTTAGAAATTACTTTAGGAAATGGGGCAAGTCTACAAGAACCCAGAGGCGATGAAGAACCAATTAATAGTTGGTTATCGGTCGTTAATGAAATATTAGATAGGAGCATGAGAAAAGTTGTAATTCTTGGAGGAGTAGATTGTGGCAAGTCATCATTCACAGTGCTACTTGCCAACATAGCTTTTAGTAGGGGGTTGAAGGTAGCGATAATAGATTCTGATGTTGGGCAGGCAGATATAGGTCCGCCTGGCTTCATATCAATGGCTATATACAATAAACCTGTGATATGGATGAGAGAACTTGACCCATGTATTATGAGATTTATAGGGGATATAAGGCCTCAGCACTATACTGATAGAATAATATATGAAGTCAATAGACTTATTGAATATGCGTTCTCTAAATACAGCGTCGATTTTGTTGTTATAGATACTGATGGCTGGATTCAGGATAGTTATGCAATTGACTATAAGAATAGGCTTATAGAAAGGATATCTCCGGATGCCATAGTTGTTTTAGGAAATAATTCGTGGGGAATATTTAGAAGATTCGAGAAAATTGGTATAAAAGTATATGAATTGTCATCACCCTTGGTGGCAAGAGCTAGGTCTAGGGATGAGAGGAGAAGGCTCAGAAGCGATAGATACCGTAAGTTCTTAGAAACCGCTCCTATTAAGAGGTTCAAAATGGATGATCTTGTATTAAGCGGGTTTCCATTATTTCTTGGGCAGGAAATAGACGCTAATGAAATATCTAATATAGCTAATGCAGAAGTCTACTATGCTTCAAGAACTCCGGACATGCTCCACATAGTTACGCCAATACAACCTAGAGCTCTAAATATGGATAGGATCAGGGAGATCTATGGTGTCTCTAAGGTTCGGGTCTATAATCCTGGTTTTGAAAAGGGTCTTTATGTAGCTGTATCTAGTGATAATATAAACGAGTATCCAGGCATAGTACATGTAATAGACTTTGTTAATAGAACCGTGGCTATAAAGACATTGTTTAATGGTAAACCGAAATTCATAAGATTTTCTAGAATAAGATTATCAGAGGACTATACAGAACAGTTAATTGATTAGAGGGGTATGATTTGTATTATGAAGAATTCTATAATGATATACTGTTAGCTAGAGATCTTGGTTGTATAAAACCAGAATTAATGATTACTAGATACGCATACCGATATAAGGATCCATTAAAAGCATCTGTTAAAGATCTTTCCGTCGGAGTATACACTAATCTTTATACATCTAGAGATCGATTATATAGTTATCTTAATGCTAGGAACGATTTTGATGCATATAAGAGACTAATTTCAGCTCTCAAGAATCCATTAAAACCTAGAGAAGAGGATTTTGGGAATTATTTTACAGAAACAGAAGCCACTCTTTTAGATATACCTTTCATAAAATATTATAGAGAGGATGGGGGATACTTTCTTACAAGCTCTATTTTATTAGCTTGTAGTGATGAAATATGTAATGCATCTTATCATAGGATCATGAGGTATGATGGCCGTAAAGCTACTGTTAGAATAGTGCCTAGACACTTATACAAAATATATAGAGAATACTTAGAAAAGGACAAAGATACGCCAGTTGCAATAGCTTTAGGTCTTCATCCTGTAATTGAATTAGCGTGTGCTATGAGCCCGCCATTCGGCGTATATGAGTTATGGATTGCCAATAGGCTTTTGAATAATGAGTTGAAGATAGTATATACGCCATTACATAATATACCTGTACCATCTACTGCTATGATTGTGCTGGAGGGACTTCTTCTAAGGGAGACTGACTGGGAAGGCCCATTTGTTGATATATTACGTATACCCGATCAGAGGAGATTGCAGCCTGTATTTAAACTCGAGAAAATATACTTTAATGAAATATTTGAGAAACATTTTATACATGCCATTGTACCAGGTCTTGAAGAACACTTGTTCTTAATGGGCTTTCCACGCGAGGCATTAATTTGGGATAGTGTTAGAAGGGTAACTCCTAATGTGAAAGGGGTGAGACTTACACCTGGTAGCGGGGGATGGCTTCATGCAGTAATATCTATATCAAAGACAAGCGATGGAGAGCCTAAAAACGTTATACTAGCTGCATTTACTGGTCACCCAAGCCTTAAACATGTCATAGTAGTTGATGATGACATTAATATAGATGATCCTCATGATATTGAATGGGCTATTGCTACTAGATTCCAAGCGTCAAAGGATCTAGTTATTATAAGTAGTACCCGCGGTAGCACGCTTGATCCTAGTGGTGAAAATGGTATTGTAGATAAAATGGGAATAGATGCTACAATACCTTTGGGTAAAAATAAAGATTTGTTCCGTAGAGCATCTATTCCATGAATCTATGGTGTACATTAATGTATCTTAGCAGAATTGAGGAGAAGATGCTTAGCGGAGAATACGGTGAAGCTATACAATTAGCCATGAAGATATTAGTTAAAGTCGGTGAGAGTCTTGGTGCCGAAAGGCTCGTTGAAGTTAATCATGTGCATATTTCTGGAGTTTCTTATAGTAATATAGGTGATCCAGGTCTAAGATTTATTGAGAAATTGGCTGAAATAGGCGGTTCATTTAGAGTTTTTACAACAGTTAATCCAACATGTATTGACTTATTCGGCAAGACAGACATCTTTAGCAAGGATCTCATTGCAGGCCAGATGAGGATAATTAGTGCTCTTGAAAAGATGGGAGCTGAACCAACATATACGTGTATACCTTATTCTATACGTAAACCGTTACCGAATGAGCATCTTGCTTGGGGAGAAAGTAATGCTGTTGCAATGGCCAATTCATATTATGGTGCACGGACTAATAGGGAAGGAGGTCCATTAACTATTGCATCCGCATTAACAGGTAGGACATACTATGCAGGTCTTCATATATTAGAGAATAGAGATGTTAAGTATAGAGTTAAGATTGAGTATAAAGTTGTTGATGAGGCTGAGGCGAGCATTCTCGGCCTCTATATAGGCGATAAAATAAATGGAATACCATTAGTGGAAAACGCTGAGACCTGGAACTTCTACATGATAAAGGAGTTCTTAGCCAGCGCAGCAGCTACGGGCAATCATGCACTAATAGTTCTAGATAATATAACTCCGAGGGACACATATATTATTGGGCATTCTATTGAAAATATATTAATAGATCAAAGAGAGATTAAGAATTTATACAATAAATATTCTTCAACACCAGATATTTCAGGTAAAACACTTGTTTACATTGGGTGTCCTCATTTATCAGTTGGAGAGCTTAGGCATGTAGCTAATATGATATCTAAGTATGAGAGTGTCAAAGAAAATGTATTCTTCTTAATTACAGTACCTTATAGCTTCACTAGTGAGATTGAACGCTATGTAGAGATCCTTAGGAGTAAGGGTGTAATCGTAGCTTATGGTACATGCCCTATAGTTTCCAAGTTTAAGGATAAACCAGATAAAGTTTTAACTAATAGTGGTAAAGCATTATTTTATTTATCTAAGTTACACGGCTTAGAGGTTTCTTTATTAGGTCTTAAGGATATTATTAGGAGGGTTATGACTCAATGAAAATTTTTAAAGCAAAAGAAATTGTTTCAGGAGAGTGCTTTGGCGAACCATTTATAGTTGAGCATAAAATATCTTTCTTCGGCGAAGTAGATCCATCCAAGGGCATTATTAAGGGTTATGACGGTTCGTTTAAGAATAAGGTACTTCTTATACCTGGTACTAGGGGCTCTACCGTTGGCTCATACATTATATATGCTCTCAAAGAGTATAATACAGCTCCCAAATGTATTATTGCAGGTGAGGCTGAACCCATACTTATTGTTGGATGCATTTTGTCTAATATACCATTACTTGAGGTAACCGATTTTAACGGTTTAATAAATTGCATTAGGTCGGATAATGGATACGTAATCTATAGAAGGGATCTTGGGGGAGTAGTTGTTGAGAAAAGGCATTCTAATAGTCATTGAGGGTCTTGATGGAGCAGGTAAGACAACTATTGCTAAATGGCTTGTCGATCTGTTCAACAATGCTGGCTACAATGCATTATATACATATGAACCTACGGACTCGCTATTTGTAAAGGCATTGAAAAGCTATAATGACTTTAGATCGGCTGAACTAGATGCTTTAGTATATGCAGCTGATAGACTTGTCCATTTAAGAAGTAAAGTATTGCCTGCCCTCGAAGAAGGTACGATTGTTGTTATGGATAGATATTACTTCTCAAGTGTAGCGTACCAGGGAGCGCAGGGAGCACCTATTGAATGGGTTTTTGAACTGAATAAATATGCTAGGAAACCAGATCTAGCTATATATATTGATGTAAAGCCTGAGGTCGGTTTAATGAGATTATCTAAAAAAGAGAGCCTTAGTAGATTTCCTGAGTATGAAAAAATTGAGCTTCTTAGAAAGGTAAGAGAGATCTATCTTGAACTTGTTAATAGAGGTTTACTTGTTTTAGTTGATGGATCTAGAGAACTTGACACTGTCAAGTCAAAAGTTCTAGAGATTATTTATTCAGCTTTTCCTTTCCTCAGGGGCCTTAACTAATTCTTTTCTAATCCTAATTATTCTCTCTAAGACTTCAAGCCAGCCAATGATCTCTCTATAATCCACTGATATCATATTACTACCCGATTTACTTAGTATTTCGATAACTCTCTTCTCTAAGGAGTCAAGAACCTGCATAAGTGATGCTTTAGATAATACTTGTTTAGCTTCTTCATCACTACGAACAAGATATACTCTTCCATGAACTGGACATTGTATTTCTCCCGATCTAAGTCTAAATAGTGGGAGATTACAGTTTTTAACAGGACATTTCTGTGGAAGCATTATTGCACCAAGTTTTAGTAGCTCGGCCATTTTCTTTACTGCTTCACTTTGACTAGACAATTTAGACACTTCACCCATATGTTTCTCATTGACTAGGTATGTTTTAGAGAGTATATTAATGGTGCGATAAATGCTTTTTATTAACTTGTAGAGATTAGTTTAAAACTAGTATATTATGTGTATTTACTACGTATGGTTTAAGGGAGGTTGAAGTATAGTGACTGTTAAGTCACCTATACCAGTAGACAACGAGGCTAAAATAAGACAAGCTATGATAATGCTTATACATATTATTAATGATACAAGTGTTCCTAGAAATATACGTAGAGCTGCTACTGAAGCCCTTAATCATCTACGTGATGAAAGATTGTCTCATGGTGTTAGAGCGGCAAATGCGATTAGTGTATTAGATTCTATAAGCCAAGATCCTAATATGCCTATTCATACACGTGTGCGTATATGGAATGTCATATCACTACTCGAGACGGTAAAGGATTAGGATTATTCCTCATTGATAAGGGCTTGGTAAAACGTGGCTCGAGTAAGAATACGTGGTATAGCAGCTACTGCTTTAACAAAGTTGCTCATGGATAAAGGACATGTTATTGTACAAGCTAGTCAAGTTATTCAGCAACGCTTTAATATACCATTAAATATTGCTCCAGCAGATGTTACTGTTAAAGATGGTAATGAGGATGAATTAGTCATAATAGGTTTTCCTCAAGAGGCATCTACTATTCTAGATGATATAGTCTCTGTTTTGGAAGATGTATTTATCTGGAAACCGAGGCTCAATCTATATTCTGTTATTACGGGACGTGTAATTGAAACTCGTAATGGCTCCTGCCTTATAGAATTGCCATACGGTATTATTGGCGAAATAAGTAATTGTAAATGGTCTCCTGGGGAAAAGGTTATTGTCTCTATAGCTAAACCAGCCGTTAAACCTTATGAGAGGCCTCGATTAACTACTAATATACGTATTGTTGGCGAATACGTCTCTCTAATCTATGGTAGTCAGAAAATAAGTATTAGTGATCATGTAAGAAATGAGGCTAAGAGAAGAGAACTACTTGCTACAGCAACAGCTGCCATAATGGGTAAAGGGCTGGGTGTGCACTTAAGGAGTAGTTCTGCATATGCTCAGCCAGACGATATTAGGAGAGAAATTGAGGTTCTTGAAGAAAAGCTTAAGAAAATTATTGAAAGAGCAAGGAATTCTACGGAGCCTGAAATTATATATGAGGGTGAACTGGTGGCTGTAATAGGTCTTACAAGTAATGCTAAGAAAGTACTTGATGAAATAAGAAATACCGTGATTCCAACTGTTCCAATGCATCATAGTTTAAAGAGTTATGGTGGTTCGTCGTCAGATATAGTTGATTTCGCTGAAGTGCTTATAGCTAAGGGATGTGATAGAAATATTGTAGCAGATGCTTTAATGGACTATATTCTAAATAAATTAAGGAACACAAAGCTCATACGCTTAATACATATAAAGCCGAGTGGTGAAGTACTAAGGCTTACTCCAGGGAAAATAGAAGCAATACTTAGGGGACAAGATGGATACATTATAAGATTAAAAAGGGTATTTCGTGGACATGGAGTATTAGATGCCCTTAATATCGAGAAAAAGCCTGGAGATTATAGTGAGACTATTATCGAGACAAATAAGTGGTACATTATACATAATTATTATAGGTCAACAGGAGAGTATTTAGGCACATATATAAACATCAACACTCCTCCAGAGATATACCAAGACCAGATAAAATACCATGATTTAGTAGTGGATATTATTAGGAGACCTGGTGAAATGCCTGAAATAGTTGATAAGGAAGAACTAGACAAGTACGTAGAGCAAGGTATAGTTCCCAAGAAATTAGTAGCTAAAATAGAAAAGGCAGTAAACGAGGCATTGAATAAGCTTAAGAGTCAACCATAAAAACCTAACATATGTAAAAGAAAATACAGTCAGGTGCGGGGGTGCCCGAGCCTGGTCAAAGGGGTCGGGCTGAGGACCCGATGGCGTAGGCCTGCGTGGGTTCAAATCCCACCCCCCGCACCACTTTATTATCGAGAAAGAATTCCTTATGTGAAGTACTAGAAACTGTCTTGCTCTATTTATTCATTCCAGTTATTGAATATTGGAGTTACATTAACGTATGGTAATGTTGTACAATTAATAATATCTATTTTTATCCATAATATCATCTTGTAATCTTTCTCTAATATTAGTGAGTTATTATAGTCTGAGAAAGGTAGTGTACAAGGAACCACATAGTTCCATACATCTTGGAAGCTCGTTTTAAAAGGACCATAACCGTAATACTGGACATTAATACTTTGATAGGTTCCATTAACTGTAACATTTACTCTTGTAAGTTTTACTGGAATATCATCTTCATGCTTAATAACTAATCCAGCCCATAGGGTAATGTTTGCCACTCCATTATTATAGCATGAGATGTTATGATTATTATTGTACCAATCAATACTAATTAATGACAAACTTTTATTATCATTATATAATATCATTTGCTCGTCTTCTAAGCCTACACAATTACAATCTGATGGGCAAGAACAACATGAACAATATGTCTCATTACAGCATTTGAAACCTTTATAGGAGCCTATAAATGTTTTTTTGTCACAATTCACATCAACGTATACATTTACTTTTAGAGTATCAAACCACATAGAATAAGCAGCACCTATACCAACAATAAGAATCGACAATATAGATATAATTATTAAGTTTTTCAATACCAATTACAGCTCCAAGCTTTATTATAGTAGATCATGAACTGAATATATATACATAGTGTAAAAAACATATGTATAACAGATATACTCTTCTATTTAACTAGTTTAAGTAATTAAAATATTAGTACATCACTCAATATAATAAATTCTAGACATATATTAAAGAGAAGAAAGTTTATGGACCGGCCGGGATTTGAACCCGGGACCTCTCGGATGCCAACCGAGCGCTCTTCCAGGCTGAGCTACCGGCCCACCAAACCCTAAGTCTCTATAGTAGATTATTATTTAGGGATTATAAGAGTTTATGAAATTTTTTACCTCGAGTCTTATAGACTACAATGACTCTTTATGGCATCTATATACTTGTTTATTAACTCCATTATCCATTCTAGCCTTGGTATATGTGTTATCCATTCTTTTGGTATGCCTCTTATTCCATGGTATAAGCCCGTTAATGAGCCTGCTATTGCCGCTATTGTATCTGTATCGTGGCCTAGACTTATTGCATTGGCTATTGTTTCTACATAGTCTCTACTGTTTAAGAATAGCCATAGCACTGCTTCTAGTGTATACACTACATAGCCTGTACTTTTGATTTCTCTTCTACTAAGATGTGGTAGTTCCTTGTTAATTATTCTATTATAGTACCTATACAACTCACTATTAAACGGCTCCCATGAACCATAGATCCTAATTGCTTCCTCAACCATTCTATCATAGGCCTTATACTTATCATATCCTCTAATAATGTAGTATACAATGATTGAATAGAGTCCACATCCAACAAGCGATCTTGGGTGGGCATGTGTTATTGCCGACACTTCATGTACTTTCTCTATAACTATCTTCAGATCCTTACAGTAAAAGTATAGAGGTATGGGCATAATTCTCATTAATGACCCATTACCATTACTAAACTCATCTTTTAAACCAGATAATGTAGGTGGTTTTCCCTTAAGCAAGTTATTTAAAGCTCTTCTAATTGTACGGCCGATGCCGAAAGGCCTTCCATGCGAGCTGTATTTGCCATTTACATACCATTGGATGAAATTATTTGCTATAGCCTCTAAACAATATCCATGGCTTACTAGAGCATCTATTGTGGCTAATGTTAATGCTGTATCATCACTCCATACACATTCCCCACGGTATTTTAAACACTTAAACTTCATTATATCATTGATATTTACATTTCCCCTTATAGAGCCCTCATATGGTATACCAATAATGTCTCCAAGTATATGTCCTAATACTGCTCCATAGACACGCTCACTTATCTCCATTCTCATTCACCATGGATTAACAATATTTCTTTATAGAGCCTCTAGTTTTTATTCTATAGCTTACAATTATATCTCCAGTAGATAAACTGGTACTACTGTGGGGCAACAGGTTTTGAGTAGAGACATACTTGATGAAATAATAGAGTCTAGGCTTAAGAAGAAACATAGGATATTCCTTGACAAGGAAAAACTTCATCCTGATTATATTCCCGAGAAGCTTCCTCACCGTGAAGATCAGATTAAGAGAATAGCATCTATACTTGTACCGGGGCTTGAGGGTATTAGGCCTAGCAATATACTGATCTATGGTTTAACCGGAACTGGTAAAACAGCTGTTATATTATTTGTTCTTCGTGGATTAGAAGATCGGGCTAAGGTTGGGGGAATAAGGTTTAGGTATGCCTACATTAATACACGTAAAACCGATACTGCTTATCGTGTTTTAGCTGGAATTGCCCGAAGCCTTGGACTTAGAATACCATACACGGGATTAGCCATTGCAGAGGTTTATCGTAGATATATTGAAGCACTTAATAGCTGGGGAGGAGTACATGTTATAGTTCTTGATGAAATAGATTATTATGTTCGTAAACATGGAGATGATCTTTTATATAAACTCACGAGAATAAACGAGGAACTTACCCGTGGAAAGGTATCTATCATAGGGATTACAAATGATATAAATTTTGTCGAAAATCTTGATCCACGGGTCCGTAGCAGTCTTGGCGAGATCGAAATAGTTTTTCCACCCTATAACGCTACACAATTAGAGGATATACTATGGGATCGTGCTAGAGATGCATTTGTACCTGGAGTTATAGGACTTGATGTTATAAAGTATTGTGCTGCATTAGCTGCCCGTGAACATGGTGATGCTAGGAGAGCCCTTGATCTACTTCGTGTAGCTGGAGAGATTGCTGAGAGAGAAGATGCTGAACGCGTAACTATAGCACATGTTAAACAGGCCTCGCTAGAAATCGAGCATGGCCGTATACAACAGATAGTCTCTACGTTACCTCTTCATGCAAAACTTGTCTTAAAGGCAATACTATTTAGTATAAGAGGTAAGGGGTATTCAACAACTGGAGAAACATATGACAAATATAAGAACATAGTTACTAGTTTAGGTTATGAGCCACTGACTCAACGAAGAGTTAGCGAGATAATTAATGAACTCGATATGCTAGGTATAGTTAATGCATTAGTTGTTAATCGTGGACGTTATGGAAAGACAAAGATGATAAGGATTAGTGAATCAGTATTACCTGTTATAGAACAATTATTATCCATAGAAGATAGGTGATTAGTTGAAAATAAAGTGGATCATAGGTTTAGATGATGGCTATTTTCCACCCCATTATAAGGGTGGAAAAGGATATACGATATTACTAGGTGTTAAATATTCACTTACGAAGAAGGTAATTGAAGGTATTGCATATACGCTTGTTCTTGTCGATGGATTAGATGCTACTGAAAAAGCTCTAAGATTAATAGAGTTTTTGGGAGGAGATGTTATATTATATGATGGAGTAACCTATGCAGGGTTTAATGTAATTGATCCTTTTAAAGTTCATTCCATTACTAATATTCCAGGTATAGTATTCTACAGGCATCCATTATCTTTAAAGAGGATATCAGACGCTCTGGTTAAACATTTTCAAGACTATGAGATAAGATTAAACGTAATCAAAAGAGTATTGATGCATAGGTATAAGATGAGTACGGAATGGGGTATATACGAATATACACCTGTAGAAATCGAACCTTTAGAAGCAAAGAAGCTACTTGAAAATCTCCAGTACTATTCTCCTGAGCCCGAACCAATAAGAATAGCTGATATATTATCCTCTAAAGCATCAAGAAAACTTATGGTAAGGTATGAGCGGGCCCGCCGGGATTTGAACCCGGGACCTACGGGTTAAAAGCCCGCCGCTCTACCAGGCTGAGCTACGGGCCCATCTAATTTCATACACAACTATTCTTCCAGATATGAATGAAGTAGTTAGGCTTTTTATTACTTTTTCTCTAAATTATTTTCTCCAGAATCATTCTATACATAAAAGTACTCATATAATGTTGGTACCCCCATTATTTTTCTCTACACGAAAACGGTAAGACTTAAGAACTCGTATAGAAATACGGGAGTCTAGTTTATACATGTGTATATGACATAGGGATAAACTATAATTTGGAGGTAAGTATATAGATTAGGGTTGAATGACTATGCCCAGGTCTAAGAAAAAGGGAGTTAATATTCTAGATCATGAATGGGTTCCAGAACATGAGGTTTTAAGCCCTGAAGAAGCTGCTAAGGTTTTAAAAGAACTTGGCGTGAAGCCTATACAATTTCCCTGGATCAGTATAAATGATCCCGTAGTTAAAGCCATTGGTGCTCATGTAGGTGATATTATTCGTATTCGCCGTAAGAGTCCTACGGCTGGAGAGATTATTGTGTATAGATACGTAGTTGTTGATTAGGTTTGGAGGGTGATATTTTAATTGAATAATAGTTTGTCCCAAAAGGTTTTTCCTACACCAGATGATAGATGGGTTGTTTTAGAAGCTTATTTTCGTGAGAAAGGTCTCGTGAGACAGCATCTCGATAGTTATAATGATTTCATAGAGAGAGGAATACACGAGATTATTAGAGAGTATAGTGAAATACCAGTACCTCAAATACGTGGTAAAATAGTAATTGATGACATAAGAATTGATAGACCAAAGGTTAAGGAAGTAGAGGGTTATGAGGAGGAAGTAAAGCCTATAGAATGTCGTCTTAGAAACCTGACATATGCTTCTCCAGTCTATCTTAAGTTTCATGTAGAGATTGAAGGAGACTATTATGGTCCATACGAAATATTGCTCATGAATCTCCCAGTAATGCTTAAGTCAAAAATTGATCCACTTAGTCAAATGTCGCCAGAGGAACTTGTTGAGGCTGGAGAGGATCCTAAGGATCCTGGTGGTTACTTTATAATTAATGGTAGTGAACGTGTACTCATAGCTCAAGAGGACCTAGCTAGTAATAATGTTCTTGTCGATAAAGCTGCTGAGGGTAGTGCTGCAACGCATATTGCAAAGGTTATTAGTGTAGCACGTGGCCGTAGAAGCCAATTAGTTATTGAGAGGAGGAAAGATGGTATTCTCTACGCTAATTTACAGGGTTTAAGAATACCTATAACGATCCTTATGAGGGCATTAGGTCTTCAGCGTGACGAAGATATAGTCTATGCTGTAAGCCTTGATCCAGAAATACAAAAAGAGATGCTTCCAAGCCTCATGAAGGCACGTGATATAGAGACTGTAGAGGATGCACTAGACTATATAGGTTCCCGTATAGCTATAGGTCAGCCTAGGGCGGCCCGTATTGAACGTGCTAAATTAATGCTTGACGAACACTTACTACCACATATAGGTAATAGGCCTGAAGATCGTAAGAAAAAAGCGTACTTTATAGGGCAAATGGCGTGTAAATTACTTGAACTTGTAAAGGGATGGAGGAAACCCGATGACAAAGATCATTATAGAAATAAGAGGCTTAAATTAGCTGGAGAACTCCTGGCCCAGCTATTAAGATATCATCTTACAAATTATTTTGTACGTGAGTTAAAGAATACTATTGAGAAAACATTTAGCAGGCACCGTAAAGCCGATCTTAGAAGTGCGTTAAAACCAGGTATATTAACCGATAGAATACTTCATGCAATGGCTACTGGTAATTGGCCGGGCGGTAAGACTGGTGTAAGCCAGTTACTAGATCGTACTAATCTTATGAGTACACTTAGTCATTTAAGACGTGTAGTATCACCATTAGCTCGTAGTCAGCCGCACTTTGAAGCTCGTGAACTTCATCCTACACAATGGGGCCGTATATGTCCATTTGAGTCTCCAGAGGGCCAGAATATTGGACTAGTTAAGAATCTAGCGTTAATGGCTAGTGTAAGTGTTGGAATACCAGAGTCAACAGTTGAACCTATTCTTAGAAATCTCGGTGTTATACCTATTGATAAGATTATTGAGGAGGCTAAGAAGAAGGGTCCAGAGGCGTTTCTCACTTGGAGCCGTGTCTATCTTAATGGTAAACTTATAGGATATCATCCTGATGGTGCAAAACTTGCTAATGATGTCCGCAGGCTTAGGCGCCGTGGAGAAGTTAGCCCCGAAGTAAATATTGCCCATATAGTTACTAAACATACAAATGAAGTATTTGTAAATACTGATCCAGGGCGTATTAGGAGACTATTATTTGTTGTAGAGGATGGAGAGCTTAAGCTAAAGCCTGAACACATAAAGAAACTCAAGGAGGGTAAATGGACATTTACAGATCTTGTTGAGAATGGTATTGTTGAATTCCTAGATGCTGATGAAGAAGAGAACGCTTATATATCATTGGATCCGGAAGAGATCACTCCGGAGCATACCCATATGGAGGTATGGACACCAGCTATTCTAGGTATAACGGCTTCATTGATACCTTATCCGGAGCATAACCAGAGTCCACGTAATACTTATGAAGCAGCAATGGCTAAGCAGGCTCTAGGACTTTATGCAGCAAATTACCAGCGCCGTATGGATACACGTGGCCACTTCCTTCATTATCCACAAAAACCGCTTGTCCAGACACGTGTAATGGATATTATAGGATTTAATACTCGTCCAGCTGGCCAAAACATGGTTGTAGCAGTAATGAGCTTTACAGGTTATAACATAGAGGATGCCTTAATAATGAATAAAAGTAGTGTTGACCGCGGTCTTGGAAGGAGTACATTCTTTAGACTATATAGCACTGTGGAATATAAGTATCCAGGCGGACAAGAAGATCGTGTAGAAATGCCACCACCACATGTCAAAGGGTATCGTGGTCCTAAAGCTTATGAGAAACTTGAGGAAGATGGCATTGTAGTTCCTGAAACCCCTGTTAAAGGCGGTGATGTACTTATAGGTAAGACTAGCCCACCTAGATTTCTAACTGTACAAGAATATGGTGTGGGCACAGGGTTTGTTAGACAAGATACAAGCATTGTTACAAGACATGGCGAGAAAGGCATTGTAGATACTGTACTAATAACGACTGATTCTGAAGGCAATAAGCTCGTAAAAGTCCGTGTACGTGATTTAAGAATACCCGAGCTTGGAGACAAGTTTGCAAGCCGCCATGGACAGAAAGGCGTTATTGGTCTACTTGTACCACAAGAGGATATGCCATTTACAGAGGAGGGCATCGTACCGGATCTAATTATTAATCCACATGCATTTCCAAGCCGTATGACTGTTGGACAACTTATTGAGAGCATTGCTGGCAAAGTAGCTGCTCTTGAGGGGAGATTAATTGATGCCACACCATTCTATAAGGAGTCTATTGAGAACATTAAGCTTACATTGAGAAGACTAGGCTATTCTGATACCGGTGAAGAAGCTATGTATGATGGACGTACTGGTGAGCTATTACAGAACCCAGTATTCATAGGCATAGTCTATTACCAGAAATTACACCACATGGTAGCTGATAAGATACATGCTAGAGCACGTGGGCCAGTACAAATTCTTACAAGACAGCCTGTTGAAGGCAGGGCTCGTATGGGCGGTCTACGTTGGGGTGAGATGGAGAGAGACTGTTTAGTTGGCCATGGAGCCGCATTACTTCTTAAGGAGCAATTGCTTGACAAAAGTGATCGTACAATAGTCTATGTATGTGAATTATGCGGTCATATTGGATGGTATGATAGGAATAAGGGCAAGTATATATGTCCTGTCCACGGAGATAAGGGTAAGCTTTATCCAGTTGAAGTATCATACGCATTTAAGCTTCTTCTACAAGAACTTATGAGCATGTGTATTATGCCTAGGCTTAAGCTGGAAGATATAGTTAGTGGTAGGAAGAGGTAATCAAAATGTTTAGGGCCCGTAGAATTGGAGCTATAAAGTTTGGCATCTTAAGTCCAGATGAGATTAGAAAAATAAGTGTTACAACCATATTTACTCCAGAGGTCTACGATAACGATGGAATGCCAATTGATGGAGGAATAACGGATCGTAGACTAGGAGCCATAGAGCCTCGTGAAGTATGCCCTATATGTGGTAATACAAGAGATAGTTGTCCAGGACATTTTGCCCATATAGAACTTGCAAGACCAGTTATACATGTAAGTTTTGTGAAACACATACTTATTTACCTAAAATCAACATGTAGACTTTGCGGCAGAATTCTTCTTGAGCCAGGAGAAACCCAGAGATATCTGGATCTACTAACACGTCTTGAGAAAATAGGCGCCGATCCTTTAAGGAAGAGACTCATAGAATATATCCGTAGAAAAGCCTCTAAGCAGATGGAGTGTCCCCACTGCGGTGCTAAACAATATAGAATCAGGCTTGAAAAACCATATATTTTCTATGAAGAACGTGAAGAAGGAGTTGTAAGATTAACTCCCGCAGATATACGTAAACGTCTTGAAAAGATCATTAACGATGATGTCAGACTTCTCGGAGGAGATCCTTTAGAGGCAAGGCCTGAATGGATGGTTTTAACTGTTTTGCCGATACCTCCCAAGGCGGTGCGTCCATCAATTCTGCTAGAAACGGGTATACGTAGTGAAGATGATCTAACTCATAAGCTAGTTGATATAGTTCGTGTGAATAATAGATTACGTGAACACATTGAAAGCGGTGCCCCGAATGCAATTATTGAAGAGGAGTGGGAGCTATTACAGTATCACATAGCAACGTATTTTGACAATGAAGTTCCAGGCATTAGTCCTGCAAGACATCGTAGTGGTAAGATATTGAAAGGTATTGCTCAGAGACTTAAGGGTAAGGAAGGACGTTTCCGTGGTAGTCTTAGCGGTAAACGTGTAGACTTTTCTGCACGTACAGTCATTAGTCCTGATCCTAACTTGAGTATCGATGAAGTAGGTGTGCCAGTAGATGTTGCTAAGATATTGACAGTGCCAGAAAAAGTCACTCCATGGAATATTGATTTCCTTAGAAAACTAATACTCAATGGACCTGAGAAATGGCCTGGTGCAAACTATATCATAAAGCCTGATGGTAGGCGTATAGATCTTAGGTTTGTCGATAGGAAGGCTCAGGCTGAAGCATTAACGCCTGGATATATTGTTGAAAGACACCTCATGGATGGAGACATAGTATTGTTTAACCGTCAGCCAAGTCTACACCGTATTTCTGTCATGGCTCATGTGGTTAAGGTTCTTCCTTATAAGACCTTTAGATTAAACTTACTTGTCTGTCCACCATATAATGCCGATTTCGATGGAGATGAAATGAATCTCCATGTACCACAGAGTGAAGAAGCTCGTGCTGAAGCACGTATACTAATGCTTGTAGAGAAACATATTTTAAGTCCTAGATATGGCGGGCCTATTATTGGTGGTTTGCAGGATTATATTAGTGGTGCTTATTTATTAACGGCCAAGTCTACATTGCTTACAAGGGATGACGTTATAGACTTACTCGGTGTAGCCGGATATCGTGGTCCATTACCGGAACCAGCTATATTAAAGCCTGGCCCCTATTGGACTGGTAAACAACTTGTCAGCTTATTCCTTCCAAAAGATCTAAACTATAAGAGAAGGGCTACTATTGGTAAGGCTGCCACACTAGCATGTATTGATGAAGACTGTCCACATGATAGTATAGTTATTATTAAGAAGGGTATATTATTAGAAGGCGTACTTGATAAAGCCAGTATCGGTAGAGAGGAGCCTGAGAGTTTATTGCATTGGCTTGTTAAAGAATACGGTGAAGACGTAGCTAGAAAGTTTATGGATAATGCATATAGGATGTTTATACGCTATGCCGAGAAGCATGGACTAACACTTTCATATGATCATGTAGTATTACCTCCTGAAGCTATGAAAAAAGTTAAGGAGATTATTGAAGAGAAGCGTAGGGAGGTATTTGAGTTAATTGAAAAGTATAAGCGTGGAGAACTAGAGCCTAGGCCTGGTAGAACTCTTGAAGAAACTCTTGAGGAAGAAATAATTGACTTACTGTCTAAGAGATTGCTTGATGATGTTGCTGAAGCTATTACACCATATTTCAACCTACGTAATCCAGTAATAGTAATGGCTCGTACTGGTGCGCGTGGTAATCCAGTAAACCTTACACAAATGGCTGCATTGCTTGGACAACAGACTGTGCGTGGACACCGCATAGTACGTGGATACTATAATCGTACATTACCACACTTCAAACCAGGAGATCTTGGTCCGGAGGCACGTGGTTTCGTGGCTCATGGTTTTGCAGAGGGATTAACACCTGTTGAAATGTTCTTCCATGCAGCGGCTGGTCGCGAAGGACTAGTTGATACTGCCGTACGTACTAGTCAAAGTGGCTACATGCAGCGTAGGCTTATTAATGCTCTACAGGATCTAAGGGTGGAATATGATGGTACTGTGCGTATGCCTACTGGAGAAATTGTACAGTTCCGCTATGGTGAGGATGGCGTGGATCCTATGTGGAGTGATCATGGTAAGGCCGTAAAGGTTGAACGTGTTATTGAAAAGGTTATTGGGTGGAGAACATGAATTCGAAGGATAGGCCTATAGAATCAAAAGATGAACTAATATCTTATCTTGAAAAGAATTTAAAAGGATTTGTTAGTGAAGCTATATATAATGATACAATGGATCAATTAATTAAGACTTGGGAGAGATATGGGTTAACTTATGAAGAACTTGATGAAATTATTAAGGAGATTATTGATAGGTATAAGAAATCTCTTGTTGAACCTGGGGAAGCTGTCGGAACGGTTGCAGCACAAAGTATAGGCGAGCCATCTACACAAATGACTCTCCGTACATTTCACTATGCTGGTGTACGTGAGTTTAACGTAACTCTAGGCCTTCCAAGGCTTATAGAGATCGTTGATGCACGTAAGAAGCCTGGTACGCCTATTATGGAGATCTATCTTGATGAGGAGCATAAATATAGTGAGGAGAAGGCTCGTGAAGTCCAGAGACGTATTGAGACAACGACTATTGAGAATATTGCTAAAAGAATAGATGTTGATCCGCTAATGGGTGTTACTATAGAGCTTGATAAGTCTATGATGGAGGATAAGGGCGTATCTATAGAGGATGTACATAAGGCTCTTGAGAAGCTGAAGCTTGGAGATATAGATGTTGATGAGTATAATGGTATAGTATACATACAGTGGAAAACCATACCTGATTATACAAAGATCGAGAGAATTAGGAGGAAAATATTTAACGTAAGGATTAAGGGTGTCAAGGGAATTAATAAGGTAATTATTCAGAAGAGGGCTGTTCCACAGCCTGATGGTACTGAGAAGGAAGAATATGTGTTGATTGCTGAGGGAAGTAATTTACTTGATGTTATGAAGGTACCAGGTGTTGATTATAGAAAGGTTTTTACTAATAATATTAAGGAAGTAGAAGAAGTGCTTGGTATAGAAGCTGCTCGTACAGCAATCATAAGAGAGATCATGAATGTACTTGAGGATCAAGGTTTAGATGTTGATATTAGGCATGTAATGCTTGTAGCTGATACAATGACATGGAGTGGTACAGTTAAACAGGTTGGACGCCATGGAGTAGCTGGTGAGAAGCCAAGCGTGCTTGCTAAAGCAGCCTTTGAAATGACTGTACAAAAACTTGCTGAAGCCGCTATTGCAGGCGAAATGGATCCTCTCGCTGGAGTAACGGAAAACGTAATAATAGGCCAACCCATACCTTTAGGTACTGGCATAGTTGAATTGTATATGAGGCTTGTTAGTGAAGAGGAGAAAGGTGAAAAAGAATGAGTCTTAGCGTAACAGATTTCGCCCGTGAACTTCAAATGGTTTTTAAAACTGGTAGTGTAGTTATTGGTACAAAGAAGACTATTAAATTAGCTAAGCTTGGTAAGACAAAGCTTATAGTATTGGCTAGAAATGCTCCTCCTGAGGTGAAAAAAGATATATTGTACTATGCAAAATTAGCTAAAATACCTGTGTACGAGTTTCCCGGCACAAATATGGAGCTTGGAGCTGTCTGTGGAAAACCTTTTAGTATTGCTGCGTTGGCTATAATTGATCCGGGCCAGTCAAATATTATTGAGCTGATTAAGGAACACGGTGAGGTGAAGACATAGACGTGGGTATTGGTGTTAAACTAACACCTGAAGAACTAAGATATATGGCTCTATTACATGAATTAACAGGTGTTCATGTTATAGATTGTATTATTGATGATGAATTTAATCGCATAATATTTATTGTAAGCCCTCATGAAATAAGCCAAGCCATAGGACCTAGAGGTTTACATATACAGAAGCTACGGAAGATCATAGGACGTAATATTGAGGTTGTAGGGTATAGCGATAAACTTGAAGAAATGGCTAGATATGCACTAATACCAGCTAGGGTACGTGATGTTAGAGTTGTACAACGTGGAGGTAAGAAAACTATATATGTTAGTGTAGATCCTAGTGATAAGGGTATAGCTATTGGCAAGAATGGTAAAAATGTTGCTCGTGCAAGACTACTGCTTAAGAGATATTTTGGAGTAGATAATGTGATCATAGCTTAGGGATTAGACAAATATTTAAAGACCTCTATACAACACCCATATAGATTGGATGTAGCTGGGGAGAGAATAATATGACTGGAAAGAAATCGCCTAACGGACTATATGCTGCTAGAAAGCTTCGTAAGAAGAGGCTAAAGTTTAGATGGAGTCAGCGAGAATTCAAGATCAAGATGCTTGGCCTTAAGAAGAAAGTAGATCCACTTGAAGGAGCTCCTATGGCCCGCGGTATTGTTCTAGAAAAAGTAGCTGTTGAGGCTAGGCAGCCAAATTCTGCAGTCCGTAAATGTGTACGTGTCCAGCTTGCTAAAAACGGTAAGGTTGTAACGGCCTTTGTTCCATGGGATGGAGGTATAAACTATATTGACGAACATGATGAGGTTGTAATAGAGGGTATAGGCGGGCCACGTGGCCGATCAATGGGCGATATACCTGGTGTACGCTATAAGGTTATAAAGGTTAATGGTGTATCGTTAAAGGCTTTATGGCTTGGTAAGAAACAGAAACCTATAAGATAAAATATTTTAGAATATATCTAGATCTTCTTCTGATTCTTCTCTAAATTCTTCTTGCTGATCAACTAATACTTTCCTAACATAGATTGGCTTGTGTGTTATAAGAGCAAGAAGTATTGCATGACTAGGGATCATTTTCCTACGTATAATCATTTTATCTTCTCCATATTCTGCCGTAGCGGAATACGTGTAAGTTTCCGGATTTATAGAATCTATAACTACTCTTCTCAAGTGTTTGCCGAGAGCATCTATTGCATTGGGTGTTGTAAGTATGATATCATATAACGTTTCTCGATCGTCATTGAATTCCTCCTCTATGTAAGTATCATAGCCCTTGATCTTTCTTATCATCTCAACAATGTCTATAGGCACTGAATAGAGTCTAAATTCACGCCCATCCTCAAGTTTGCAAGTAATTAGTGTTCTTTGGGGTACAGGATAGGGAGTTCCATCTATTATAGCTTCAATAAATGTTATTGTTGCCTCTACATCATATACTTTTACAAGTTCTTCATCACTATATTCGCTCAAGATATTCTGCCTCGG
>Ga0180301_10000256_pt1 | contig 40528 bp, 51 predicted proteins | sample GuaBasSediGuay16_FD_121797 | JGI IMG/M metagenome (GOLD analysis project Ga0180301, IMG submission 121797) | Subseafloor sediment microbial communities from Guaymas Basin, Gulf of California, Mexico - Guay16, Core 4569-2, 12-15 cm | ecosystem: Environmental > Aquatic > Marine > Hydrothermal... | reverse complement strand
TGAAACTCGGGTTTATAAATCTTGGGTCTCCAGAGCTGGAGGTCCCGGATTCAAATCCCGGCGGGCCTGCTAATGAACCTATTATCCTACCTAGGGACATATTATGATGTTCATATACTGTAGATCTTCTTATCTTCCATGTAAAGATAATAGTTGCCTAACTTCTTGTGAATTAATATAACACCAACTCATCTATGGTATAATCTGTATTTATCCCTCTGAGATACGTACATCTCATTATATGCTTGACCTTAGCCTCCTTTAATCTATTATTGCTTAGTGATTTTATATCATGTATATAGCGAAATCATTTATAACTGCAAGTATCCTTTAACCTCTCTATGAATAACCTTAAATTATGGTAGACTATAGAAAAGACAGAATAGGTGGTTTGATGGTCAAGAGATTTGAATGGTATAATGTGTTTATTAAAAAGGATTATGTTCCTAATCCTGATAAAGATATAATAGTGTTATTCAAGGTCATTCCAGCTGAAGGGTTCAATATAGAGGAAGCTGCTGGCGCCATTGCCTCGGAGAGTAGTGTAGGTACTTGGACGACATTAACAATTCTTCCTGAAAGAATATGGAAGCTCATGGGGAAGGTATATGAAATCATGAATCTTGGTGATGGTTCTTATCTAGTAAAGATAGCTTATCCCGTAGAATTATTTGAAGAAGGTAATATTCCAGGATTTTTGGCATCTATTGCTGGTAATATATTTGGTATGAAGCGTGTTAAGGGATTAAGAATTGAAGACATATATTTTCCACCATCATTTATTAAGTACTTTAAGGGTCCTGTTAAGGGTATTAAAGGTGTAAGGGAGATCTACAAGGTCTTTGATAGACCTATAGTAGGTACTGTTCCAAAACCTAAGGTAGGCTATTCACCTGACGAATTAGAAAAGGTGGTATTTGAGTATCTTGTGGGGGGTATGGATTATGCTAAAGATGATGAGAATTTAACAAGCCAATCATTTTGTAGATTTGAAGCGAGAGCTAAAGCGATAATGAAAGCTATAGATAAAGCTGAAAGAGAGACAGGTGAAAGAAAGGTTTGGCTAGCAAATATAACAGCTGATGTAAAAGAAATGAAACGTAGATTAAAGCTGGTAGCTGATTATGGTAATCCATTTATAATGGTTGATGTAGTTATTGTAGGATGGTCTGCATTAACATATATTAGGGATTTAGCTGAAGAACACGGTCTAGGAATTCACGCACATAGAGCATTTCATGCTGCATTTACACGTAATCCTCAGCATGGAGTATCGATGTTTACGTTAGCAAAATTATATAGATTAGTAGGGGTCGACCAGCTTCATGTAGGAACACCTGGTGTAGGCAAGCTAGAGGCTAAGACAAGGGATGTAGTAAATTATACTAAAATTCTACGTAAACAACACTTTAAACCTGAACCTAATGATATATTTCATGTTGAACAGGAATGGTTTCACATAAAGCCTGTATTCCCTGTTTCCTCAGGAGGATTACACCCGGGAACTTTACCTGAAGTAATTAAGGCTCTTGGAATAGATATTGTGATACAAGTAGGTGGTGGAGTGCTTGGGCATCCTGATGGACCAAGAGCAGGTGCTGCAGCAGTAAGGCAGGCAATTGAAGCTTACCTTAAAGGTATACCATTAAATGAATATGCTAAAACACATAGAGAATTAAGGAGAGCTTTAGAAAAGTGGGGAATAACTAGGCCCATGTAACGATATGTAAAATCCCTGTAGCCTTTACATAATGTACATTACTTCCCCAAAGAATAATAGGTAGGATGCACTGGTGAAGAGATTACTCGTTATACGTTCATAGAGTTACATAACTGTTGTGAGAACTACCATCAGGTAATACCGTAATAAGTAATTGTCGGCTCATTTTATTTGAGAAATTTAGTATTCTTTTCAATCATGAATATTTAAAAATAAATAGTAGGAGAAGATGATGAAATAGCTTACTTTAGATATTAAAGTAATACTTAAATATCGCTAGGAAGCCTGAATGGATTAGGGGTTAACTTATGCCTGAAAGAGCAATGTTAATTGGCGTAATCTTACTAATTATAGGCCTTATCATAGGCGTTGGAATAGGCTATGGTGTATGGGGAACAGTTCCAGCTAAGACTGTAACAACAACTACAACGGTGACAGCTGCTGCAGAAACAGTAACGACTACCGTAACTACAACACTTCCAGCAACAACAGTAACCACAACAACTACAACTACTGTGACAACTACAGTTCCAGCTGTTACACCTAAGAAGGCAGTAATTTCAGTACTAGCTGCAGGAGATCCCGCTTCAGTAACTAGAAAGGATAATGTTATTAAGGCATGTAAGAGATTGAGCTTATTATTCAAAATATTAGACATACCAATAACTATTGAAGTTGATGAAGAGAAATCGGAATACTTTAGAGGTAAGTGGCCTGAATATGAAAAGAAGATATGGGCAGCTTATGAGGCAAAGGAATTATGGGACATCATTGCTGTAGGTCATGAATGGATACCAACATTAGCAGAAAAAGGAATAATAATCCCATTAGATGATTATGTCAAGAAGTACTGGGACTTTGCATTCTCAGATATACCTGAAACATTATGGGAAGCTGTTAAATATAAAGGTCATATATGGGCTATACCACAAGATACCGAGGCAAGACCTGTTTACATCTGGATACCAGCATTAAAAGCCCTAGGATGGACTGAAGAAGAAATAAAGGCATTACCAGAGAAGGTAAAGAAAGGTGAATTCACCTTAGATGACATGTTAGAATTAGCTAAGAAAGCCGTCGATATGGGAGTAGTAAAGTACGGAATACTACATAGACCATCTCCTGGAGCTGAGCTTTGGCAGATAATTCTAGCTTACGGAGGTAGGTTATGGGATCCAGAAAAAGGTAAGATGGTTTTAGTTAAGTCAGCTACATTGAAGGCCTTACAGTGGTTCAGAAAGGCAGTTGATATGGGAGTTCTACCTTCAGACATGACCACTTGGTCTTGGAGGGCTATTCACACAGCCGTGGTATCCGGGCAAACAATGTTCTGGTTTGGAGGCACATGGCACTGGGCTGAATGGCAGAAAGTACCATATCATCCAGAATTAGGAGCAGTACCAGAAGAATATCTATGGGAGCACTTCATATTCACACTAGTTCCTCCAGGAGTAAAGGGAGGTAAGCCGGTAACAATAAGCCACCCATTCGTTTATGTGATAACTAGTCAAGCAGATGACCCTGACCTAGCAGCACTAGTATTAGCTATGGTAACTCAGCCAGAATTCGACGTAGCACATGCTGTTGGAAGCGCTCACATACCGGTTAAGAAATCAAGCCTAGAACATCCAGGAATGAAACAAGCTAAGTTCTTAAGTGCAGTTGCCTACATGTTAGACTATACATCATTTGAACCCATGCATCCATTATGGGGTAAGTATAAGGACATATTATTCAAGGCAATTCAAGCTGTTGAGCTAAAGAAGATGACCCCTGAAGAAGCGTTAAAGTTCATTGAAGATTCTATAAAAGCTGATCCGGAGCTTGTAAAAGCTGTAGAAATCGTAGAGTAAATGTGATACTTACACAAATACTTTAAGAAAATAACATTTTTTAAATCTCCCTCTTCACATCATTCTTAGGAGAGTAATAATGAGACTTGGTGGCTCTAAGACTAGATTATTCCTGATGACTTCGATATTCCTAGGACCATGTATATTAATAATAGCATTGTTCTGGATTTCACCAGTATTCTCCACGGTGTTCTTATCCTTCACAGATATGAGTTTAAGAAGACCTGAGTGGCATTTTGTTGGTTTAAGAAATTATGAATACATAGGAAAACATCCCTTCATAACTAAGGTTGCAATAAATACAGCAATCTATGTATCGGCTACCTTAGCGTGGAATGTATTAGTAGGATTATTCCTATCGCTTCTATCATTCTATGTTGATGATAGAAGCTCCCTATTATTTAGAGCTCTATGGCTACTACCTAGAGCTTCACCTCCTGTAGTGTATGGCCTATTATGGTTATGGGTACTAGATTCTTCAGAATATGGATTATTAAACCAGCTAATTATGCCAATAACTAAGAAGCCTATCCCATGGCTTGTAGACTACGCCATGCCAGCCATAATTATTATAAACGGATTTATAGGTGCTTCATTTAGCCTAATAGTCTTCTCATCTGCGCTAAAGGCCATACCACCAGATTATATTATGGCTGCTAGAGTTGATGGTGCTTCAGAACTTAGGATAATTAAAGATATAATCCTACCTTTAATGAAATGGCCAATACTATTCGTGACAGCATGGCAAACATTGAGTCTACTAGCATCATATGAGTACATACTAATAGTAACTGATGGCGGTCCCTTCTATGACACAGAAGTCTGGTCTCTATTTGCATATCATCAAGCATTTAAACACCTAGAATTAGGTTTTGGAGCTGCATTAGCAATGGTGCTTGTAATCGTTGCTTTGATAATAGTACTTATCCAAATGAAGGTGTTTAAGTTTAGAAGAATGATAACACCTGTAAAAATTGAACATACTTAAGAGGTGTTAGAATGAGTAGGAGAGTAGAGATAAAGGTTAAAAGGTCAATAGCTTATTATAAAGTGAAAAAGGTACTAGTAAAAGCAGTTATTTACGGCACATTAACAGCTTTTACCTTACCGATCGTTATAATGTACGCTTGGCTATTTATGCAATCAGTGAGTGAAAAAGTATTATTAGGTTTTATACCTTCAAACTTTACGATCAAGGGTTGGAGATTCTTATGGCAATCCATTAAGTTCGGAGAAGTTATCTTACCACCTATATGGCCTATAGTACTCAATTCCCTTATAATAGCAGGAGGTGTCACAATAATTGAGATAAGCATTGCATTATTAGCTGGCTATGCCTTGTCAAGACTAAATGTTCCATATAGAGAACCACTACTCTTGTTAATTATAGCTCTTCACGCATTTCCTGGAATAACATTATTAATAGCGATATTCTATCTACTAAACTCATTAGGATTAATTAATACATTGTTAAGTGTAATAATAGCAAAAGCCGCCCTCGAAATACCCATGGGTACTTGGCTTATAAAGGGATTCTTTGATGCAGTACCATGGGATATAGAAGCTGCTGCTCTTGTTGATGGCTGTAGTAGGTTAAAAGCATGGTATAAAGTTGTCCTACCGATAGTGAAACCCGGAATAGCAGCGATAGCTATTTTCGCCTTCCTTGCAGGATGGAATGAGTTCATATTCGCCTTTACGTTCATATTAGATCATAGACTATATCCATTATCAGTTCATGTATATCAATTAATTGGTGAATTTAGATATATAGATTATACACTACTTGCTGCAACAGCCTTATTCTACTGTATACCACCACTAGTATTCTTCGTTATAACTCAAAAAGCATTCATGAAGGTTGCACTAGTCGGTGTTAGAGGCGCATAAATCCGCCATGGGAATAATACTACTCTAATTTTTAGTACTTCTTTTCAATAACTGTTATGACCATTTACTAGATAACGGATTTTAGTTTATAAGATTAGCAATAGAAACTCTTTATATCATTCTTGGAAATACATTGTCGGGATAAACTATGTCCGCACTTAAACATGTACTTGAAATAATAGACCTCTTAGAAAATCCAAAAGTTAATGGTGAAATCGTCAAGAAATGGCTTATATCTAAAAATTTTAAAGATTTGATCATTGAAGTTGAGCGTATAGAGGGTGTTAAAGGTAAAACAGATTTCATAAAAATTATCATACCTGGTAAGAAAGGTAAGCTAAAGGGAGGTTCTGCATTAACTCTAGGTGTTATAGGTAGACTTGGTGGTATAGGCGCTAGACCTAAATTAATAGGGATGGTATCAGACGCTGATGGTGCAATAGTAGCTTTGGCTGTAGCCTATAAACTCGCTGAAATGAAGCAAAGAGGTGACTCCATAGCAGGAGATGTTGTTATAACTACACACATTTGTCCTCATGCTCCTATAAAACCTTATAAGCCTGTACCTATGATGGAAAGTCCCGTTAATATATTTATATTATTGAAGAAGGAAGTTGATCCAATTATGGATGCTATATTGAGTATTGATGCAACTAAAGCTAACTGGGTTATTAAACATACAGGTTTCGCTATCACTCCAACGGTAAAGGAGGGCTGGATTTTAAAGGTTAGTCCTGATTTAATAGACATCTACATTAGGGTTACTGGTGAACCCCCCGTAGTAGTTCCAATTACAATGCAAGACATTATACCATTTTCAACACCTGTATATCATATTAATAGTATGATGCAGCCTTGGCTATATACTGATGCACCTGTTGTAGGTGTTGCAATAACTGCAAGAATGGCTATACCTGGATCAGCAACAGGCGCTACTAACATATGGGCACTTGAACAAGCTGCTCGATTTATTATTGAAGTTGCAAAGGAGTTTACGACCGGTAAAGCAAAGTTCTATGATGAAGAAGAATGGAGGAAAATAATAAGCATTCATGGTAGTGTAAAAGAGCTCATGAGAAAGGGTATGCCATGAAGTTAGCTCTTCTAACCATAGGTCAAAGCCCGAGAAAAGACGTATATGAGGATATAGGTTATTTGCTTAAAGACATTGATTTTATTGAACGTGGAGCATTAGATGGGTTATCAAAGGATTTCATTAGAAGAAGACTTACCCCCAAACCCGGCGAGGATTTCTATGTAACAAGGCTAAGAGATGGAACTGAAGTTAAGGTTTCAAAGAAGCTTATTGAAGAAAGGATTAGGAACTTAATAATGGAGATTGAGGACAAGGTAGACCTGATAGTAGTATTATGTACAGGAGACTTTGAAATAAAATCAAAGAAACCTGTCCTGCTACCTAGCAAAGTTATTATGGAGATTGTAAGGGCTCTCTCTCCAAGAAAATTAGGTATACTTGTTCCGCTTCATGATCAAATAAGGATGGCTTATAGGAGATGGTGTAAACTTATTAAAAATATTGTCGTACAAGCTTGGTCACCATATAGCGGTAATGTGAATAGCCTTAAGGAGATCGCTAAGAAGATAAAAGATGTAGACGTGATGGTAATGGATTGTATAGGATATAGTACAGTACATGGAAGAATAGTTAAGGATATTATTAAAAAGCCTACATTGATACCTAGGGTCATAGCGTTATCCATAGCTACTAGTATGGTATAAGTACTGTGAAGAACTATTGGAAGGTTTTACTAGTGCTATTTTCCCATAAATGCCACGTTGTATGACCTTTTCTATTCTATATTCATACCTATAGCGTAAAATGGGCGATGAATTAACTAAAGTATGGTACTCTCCTCTTTCACCTAAGAAATCAATATTCATGCTTTCACATAAACGTAGGAACCAATCTATGTTGTTCTTAGAGATTGTTAAGCCTAGAAGATTCTCTAGAAGTGATGGATTTATAGCAATTATTGTGAATTCAATATTGTTCCTAACTACCATTTGTATTAGTAGTTCCCTAGTATCATAGCCAAATAGAGGTTCAATTAAATCTATCCCTACTCTTCTACATACTTTTTCATGCCATTCCAGATGTTCCTCAAGCAATATATCTCCTGCTACTAAGGCTTTAGCTTTCATTTCCCTTAACTTTTTAGCAAGATCTTCTACCTCCATGCCCTTCCTTAACCTCACTTTTTCAATTAATAGGCCTATATCGTTAGCCAACATTTCTACTACGTAATGATTCAATTCATGCGGATTTGGATAGGAGAATGTGGGTATTACAAATAGGAGTTTATCAATACTTAACTTCATTTCTCTAGCCTTTATTATAGAGTACATAGAGTCCTTTCCACCACTAAATAATGCAACTATGCTCATTCTTTCAACCTAGTCAACAGGATAAGCACCACACGTCCTACAATATCTTCTATTCTTAGGAACTCCAGAGCCACAGTAAGGGCATTTCTTTTCATTTTGTGTTGGAGGCTTTATCCTGTGAAATTTCTTAAATATCTCATATAGGTATGGTTGTGCTTTATGCCAGAACTTTATATCCTCTTGTATTTTGTCTTTGCTAAGGTCTTCTAGTATCTTATATAATCTATTAAAGCCACTACCATATTCTATTGGATGTTTACTCCTCCATACTATTTCTGAAGGTAGTATATCTCTAAATGCTATTCTTAAGATGTATTTACCGATAATTTCACGGTTTCTTTTTACTACTTTTAATTTTGCTGGAATTCTTAGGGCTAAGTCTATTACCTCATTATCTAGGTAGGGACTACAGACCTTTAATCCTAGGAATTCTCCTAGTTCTATCGATGAAAATCTCCATGTTTTAACAAGTTGTTTTATATATTCTTCAAGTTCCTTATAGCTCATTTTATGCATGTATGTATAACCTGCAAATAGTTCATCTCCTCCATCTCCTGTAAGTACCTTTATCCCTCCAACGTTCTTAACAGCTTTTAAAGCTATGAATACTGCAGTAGAATTAATTACTTCCATGGGATCAAATGTCGCCATGATTTTAACGACGTCTTCAACGGCTTTTAAAGCTTCATCGATGCTTACGACAATGTGTAAAACCTTTATCCCTAAATGTCTAGCTAATATTCTAGCATAATAGGTATCAGGAGATTCTTGTCCTTCAAGACTAACAATAATTCCTTTAAAATTCCTATTTACACCATAAAAGCGCATTAGCGAAGCAGCAATAGATGAATCTACGCCTCCAGACGTAAGGGCATGTGTTACGCATCCACATCTCCTTATAGCATTTATTAAAGTCTTTTTGAGTAGGCTAGCATAATATTGCTCATCCACCATAAGCCTCTCCTCTATATCTGGCGTATACGGTAATTTTAAGATAGAGGACGAATATATATTTGGATAGGGTAACCATATATACCGAACTACATTAGATACTGAATCAGAAGATTCTATAATTTATGTTGGTACAGTATGTGCCAGCTATATCGTTGAAAAAATATTATTATCGAATTGGGTAAGTCACCGACAATGATAATGGATTAAATCTAAGATTTACTAGGGATAATAGATGTAGTTGGCCTAGTTTGACGTGTAGGAGGATTTATTTTATGAACAGGTATCGTAATAGATTCTTTTGCAGTATCTAATACAACACATGTTAATGTTTTATCTACTCCTTCTATTGTTCGTAGTTTATCTATTACAAATTTTCCAAGCTCATCAACATCTCCTACTTTAACTTTTAGTATTATGTCCCAATCTCCAGTTACTATGTGAACTTCTTGGACTTCAGGAAAACTTGCAATTTTTCGTGCTATTTGTCTTTGTGATACCTCACCTCTATTTGATCTATATGAAAATGATACCAGTATAAATGCAGTAACTCCAAATCCAAGTTTTTTAGCGTCAAGTATGGCTTGATAACCCTTTATTAATCCTAACTTTTCTAGTCGTTTAACTCTTGCATGAGTTGTTGTAACAGGTAGACCAATCTTTCTTGCCAACTCCTTTAATGACATTTTACAGTTTTCTTGAATCAAGCTTAGTATTTGAATATCTTTCTGGTCTAACATAATAATCCCTGAATATTATACTGACTCTTGTATATAAGTTCTAGATCTAATCGGTAATTTTTACGATAACTGCTGTATAAAATTTATAGGATATTCCAGAGATGGTATGGTGGGGGATGCTATGAAAAACATTGATTGGGAGATGATGGATTTAAGCTCGTTAGATTTATTGCCTAAGAGCTATATCACAATAAGGCATCCGCGTATGAAGAAAGTACTAAGAATACAACATACTATATGCATGGCAGCAAGAGAATACCTTAATTCACTTGGTTTCATCGAGCTTCTACCACCAATAATAGGACCTGTAACAGACCCAGGAATTAGAGGTGCAAAACAAGTTACATTCGATTTCTATGGAAGAGAATATAAAGTCATGAGTAGTGCCATACTTTATAAACAAATGGCTGCAGCCGCTCTAGGAAAAATATACTTCTTTTCACCAAACATTAGACTTGAACCACTTGACTCAGTTAAAACTCGTAGACACCTAGTTGAATTCGTGCAAATAGATATTGAAGAAGCATATGCTGATTACTTTAGAGCTATGGAGATTGCTGAAGGACTATTAGTATATGTTATAAAGAAGGTCTTAAAGGAGCATGAAGAAGACTTAAAGGAGTTAGGACGAGAGTTAAAGGTTCCAAGAAGACCGTTTAAGAAGTTAACTCATAAGGAAGCTGTAGATCTCTTAAGATCTCTTGGATACGATGTTAGCTATAACACTGAAATACCGTGGTATGCTGAGGAAGCTCTTTCAAAGATGTTTGATGAACCATTCTTCGTATATGATTATCCACGTGGAGCTAGAGGATTCTATGATCGCGAAGATCCTGAAAGACCAGGTATTCTAAGAGACTTTGACTTAATGTATCCTGAAGGTTATGGTGAAGCAGCTTCTGGAGCTGAAAGAGAATATGAAGTAGAAAAAGTAGTTACTAGAATGAGGTCTACTGGTGAAAATCCAGCAAAGTATGGCTGGTATATTGAAATGTTAAAGTTTGGTATTCCACCTACTGCAGGATTTGGTATAGGTGTAGAGAGATTAACAAGGTTTATCTGTGGATTAAAGACTGTTTGGGAAGCAAGACCATACCCCAAGGTAGCTGGGATATACTCTCCATAAAGGTGTTTTACAATGCCATATAAGATAATAAGAGGCGGACGCCCATATTGTTGCAAGAAAAGCAGTGTATGGTAGAGATGCAGTGTACCCATTCCTACCTGCAAAGGAATTTGGTGAAGTTCAAGCTGGAGGAGAAGTATACTTTGAAGGAGAACCACGCTTCCTAACACTTGATCATATAATTTTACTTCCAAAACTCTTCCTACCAAGTAGGCTAAAGAAGTGTATTGAACTTGGTAGAGAGCCATTATTCATTGACGTAGATACAGAGACTACTCTAGGAGGCTTCAAAGTAAAAGTACCAGGCAGCTATGGGCTCCACCGGCATAGCTAATAAGAGAGGATTAATCCTAAGTGAAGGAAGTGCTAAAGCAGGAATAGTTATGGTTATAGGAGAAAACGTTGTAAACATGAGAGGCTATGACAAGAGAATAACGGATCAACCATGTCTTAAGGAGAGAATATTAAAGTACTTCGAACACTTGGACGGAGATTATGGTGGTGTTGTCATTCAACAAAACGATGAAGATGCAAACTACGAGTTATGGAACAAACTATATTCCGATAAAGATCTCGATGAATACATAGAACAAGAACTAATAGGATTCGAAGTAAAGGCAGGTCAAGGAGCAAAACCAGGATTAGGCGGAGAAGTTAAAGTTAAAAAGAGATCTAGCATTAAAGCTCAAAGACAAGTTCTTCTTCCCTGACGACCCTGAGAAGGTCATAAAAGACTGGTACGAGAGGCATTCGGTTCCTGGAACATTTACGAAGGAGATACTTGCTGAAATGATAAAGCTCGCTAAGAACAACTACCCTAGAGTCAAGATATGGTTAAAGCTAGGCCCCTATGCAGATCTTGATGAAGTTATAGAAACTGCTGTAAAGGCAGGTGTTGACTGTATAACTATTGATGGCTCAGAAGGAGGAACAGGTATGAGCCCATTAGTTGCAATGCGTGAACTAGGATACCCAACAATTGTATGTCTTAAGAAAATATATGAGGCGAAGAAGAAGGGGTTAAAGACAACAATGTTGATTGCAGGCCGTCTCTTTGATGGCGGTCATTTAGTTAAAAGTATGTGTTGAGGCGCTGTCGGAATCGCTATGGCAAGACCCTTCATTATAGCTAGTGAAGGACGCTTTGGACCTAGGGAGAAGCCTTTAAAGAAGCTAGAAAATCCAGCAGACGGTATAGTAAACTTCGTTGAAGCTATTAAAACAGAAGCACAAATGCTTACATCAGCTCTAGGAAAGTATTCACTTAAAGAACTATCAAAAGAAGACGTAGGTGCTCTTGTCAAAACTATTGCTGAAATGTTCGAAATAAAATACATCTATGGATGAGTAATTTTTGTGCTTTCTTAAAATGTCTCATGGACTTTTACCTCTCACTAATAAGTACAAGAGCAATACCAGAAAGAGTCATAACCATACCTATGACTGTTAATGTTGTAGGAATTTCATTAAATATTACCATAGCTAGAAGAGTTGCACCTATAGGTTCACCTAAGACTGCAGATGTAATAGAAATTACTTTAAAATACTTAAGCAAATAATTCAGAATCGTATGACCTAACATCATAGGTACTAGAGCAAGTAAGAAAAAGAAAGTCCATGATTTAATAGAATATCCAAAAATAGGTATATTAAATATAAGCATAAATGCTAGGAGAGTAATCACTGAAGAAGAATAAACAACAAATGTATATACAGATAACGTTATATGCCTTCGCATTATTCTCCCATAGGCAAAGTAGATGCCGCCGGTAATGGCACCTCCCAGAGCAAGTATTATACCCAATGCATGATCACCCATATATGCTTCATCAATAGTGACATTATCAGCTATGTATAGGAAATGCATTCCAATTAATGCCAATAGAAAGCCAATAATTTGTCCAATTGTTGGTTTTTCCTTTAACTTTACATATGTTATTAATGCTGAAAATATTGGATGAGTACAGACTATTGTAGTACTTATTGCAACTGTTGTATGAAATAATGACTCCATCCATAAACCAAAATGTAGCGCTAATGAAAAACCAGGTATGAATAATTTAATAATATCTGATGATTTCAACCTTCTTAAATCATTAAGAATCTTTGATAAAGATAAAGATGCAATTATTAATGTAGAGAATGTAACTCTCCAGAAAGCACACGCTAGCGCAGGGGCTTCACTTAGCCTAACGAATATCGAGGCCCAGGAAACAGCGAAAACAGCAATAAATAGTAGGATTACTCTAGACGGCAAATACTACCCCGTAAATCCTAAAAATACAACCTCTTAATTTTATCTGATAAAGAAGAAAATCGACCTATCTTATTAGTTAATTTTCTAATCTTCTATTCATCTTTTTAAGCGATTTTTAAGTCTCATTAATTAATGGGTACTCAGGATTGGTTAACATACATTATTCTTCAAAATACTGTTTCAGCCATAGCATCGAGCTCAATATTTTAATGCTTTTTGTATAATTACACGTAATTATGCATAGGTGATAATGTTCAAACAATGATGCAAGAAATCTCCAACTTTATATGAGGTCCAAACATGTTAAGTTACATCATAGGTGATTAAAGTCGTGATTACAATGATTATGATATACTAAGCTGTTACCAATATTCACATTGAAAGATTAGTAAAAGTGAAACGATACATAACACGTCCTTTTCTATATCCTCTTGACGTCAATACCTAAAATTAAAAAATGGATTAAGCTCATATACATTAGGGACTTGAAAGTGCATTCTAGAAATAGATTAATACTCGTATCTAATAGACTGCCTACAAAAATCGTTAAAGGAGATGGAGGTATCATTGTTAAACCTAGTACAGGAGGTTTAGCGACAGGGCTTTCAGCAGTCTATCGTAGGATCCCTAGTATATGGATTGGCTGGCCAGGAATACCTTTGGAGGAAGTTAGCTGGAGTGATAGAAGGAGAATCGAAGAGACCTTAGCTTCTAGAAACTTATATCCAGTTTTTCTCACCAAACAAGATATAGAAGATTATTATTATGGCTTCTGTAATAAGATTATATGGCCTCTATTCCATTACTTCCCCGAAAAGGTACGTTATGAACCTAAGTATTGGGATGCTTATGTACGCGTTAATAAAATCTTTGCCGAGGCAATACTACAGGTCTATAGGCCCGGGGATACCATTTGGGTTCATGATTATCATCTTATGCTACTGCCTGAGATGCTTCGTAGAGAACTAGGAGATGATACCCCAATAGGTTACTTCCTTCATATACCATTTCCGTCGTCAGAGATATTTCGCCTACTGCCTTGGAGGAGAGAAATACTATCCGGAGTGCTTGGAGCTGATCTAATAGGATTTCATACCTATGACTATGTAAGACATTTCCTAAGTAGTGTACGTAGACTCTTAGGATTTGAACATATTTTAGGTAAAATTCACGTCAATGGTCGTGTAGTTAAGGTTGATGTTTTTCCAATGGGTATAGACTACGAAGGGCTTTTGAAGATTCTTAATACCCCCGGAGTTGAAAGAAGATGTAGGAATATTAGGAAAACCTTTAAGGACTTAAGGATTATATTCTCAATAGATAGACTTGATTATACAAAAGGTATTATTCAAAGACTTAAGGCCTATAAGTTATTTTTAGAAAGATATCCTGAATATAGAGGTAAAATTATCCTTGTACTGATAGTATCTCCTTTAGAACAGGAATAGAGGAATACGTTGAACTTAAGAAACAAATAGATGAACTTGTTGGCGAAATTAATGGTAAGTACGCGACACTTGAATGGTGTCCTATAGCCTACATATATAGGTATATACCAGTAGAGGAGCTCTTAGCATTTTATAGGGTTGCAGAAGTAGCGCTTATAACTCCTCTTAGAGATGGTATGAACCTCGTCTCTAAGGAGTATATAGCATCCAAGACTGATGGTGATGGCGTCTTAATACTTAGTGAAGGTGCTGGCGCATCATCAGAACTTGTTGAAGCTCTTGTAGTTAATCCAAACAATAGGGAAGAAGTGGTTAACGCTATTAAAATGGCATTAGAAATGCCTGAAAATGAGAAAGCTAAGAGGATAAGGTCTATGCAACTTAGGATAAAGAGGTATAATGTTTTTAGATGGGCTGATGACTTTCTCGAGAGTCTTAGTGAAATAAAGAAGGAGCAGAGAAAATTGAAGGCCAAGATATTAACCAAAGATGCTAAGGAAGCATTGATAAGTGATTATATTAAAAGTAGGAACAGGCTAATATTACTAGATTATGATGGAACTCTTACGCCACTTGTTGAAAGATCAGATCTTGCAAAACCCGATAATGAAGTTACGGAATTATTAAGGAAACTCTCCGAAACTCCAGGTAATGAAGTTGTAATAGTTAGTGGTAGAGACCGTAAGACCCTTGATGAATGGTTTGGCAATTTGGACTTAGGCCTCATAGCTGAACATGGGGCATGGATTAAGGAAAAAGGAAGTTCATGGAAAATTATAGAGCATATAAAAAGTGATTGGAAAAAGGAAATTAAACGAATCTTAGAACTTTATGTCGATAGAACTCCAGGTTCATTTATAGAAGAAAAGGAGTACTCAATTGCTTGGCACTATAGAAAGGCTAGCATAGAGCTTGGTGAGATTAGGGCTAAAGAACTTAAAGAGATACTTATGAATTTGGTAGCTACCTATAATCTAGAGGTCATTGAAGGTGATAAAGTCATAGAAGTTAGAAATGCAGGTATTAGTAAGGGTAGAGCTATACTTAATTGGCTTGGAAAGAAGAAATGGGACTTTATATTAGCTATAGGCGATGACTGGACCGATGAAGAAATGTTTGCTTCATTGCCTAAATCTGCATATACTATTAGAGTAGGAATAGTTCCCTCTAGGGCAAAATTCAACATATCTTCACCATATGATGTAAGAAGACTATTAAAAGATCTTATAGAGGCTTTAAGGTAGAAATAATTGATCATAAATGTTTCTATGGAATCGTATTTGAGGCAAGGAGTTCTTAACCAACTTACATATATGGATTTACACCTTTCTTACGAGAAGGCAACAGTTTTTCAAATGTTGATGGAATGTTAAAGAAGATGAAGTTCGTATTGATGGGATCATGTGGATATTTATGTCTCGGTAATTAAAGGCGTCAATAATCGCCTACGAAAACTAATGTTACCAGGAGACTGTGAAGTATACTTTCTTGAAACATAATCCATATATGGTTGAAGGCGTGGAATATATCTGCATATCATATAGAAAGGGGAATTTAATGCCTTAAAATGCATTCTGATGTGTCACATTATATAATCCGCATAAGAGCTTTTTATGGATGTCTATAAATTTTGTGGTGGAGGTTAAAGCTTGAGAAGGACCCTTGAGAATTTAGTTAAAGCATTTATTGGTGAATCACAAGCTAGAAACAGATATACTTTCTATGCAAATATCGCGAAAAAGGAAGGTTATGAGCAAATCTCTGAAGTATTCTTAATAACTGCCGATAATGAGAATGAACACGCAGAAACCTTATTTAAACTCATAATCGATTTAATAAAACGCATTGGTGAACCCATTAAGGAGTTAAAGGTTGAAGCATCTGCTCCAGTCATTTTAGGGACAACGATTGAAAACCTGAAAGCTGCCATTACTGGTGAGAACTATGAATATACAAAAATGTATCCTGAGTTTGCTAAAATAGCTGAGGAGGAAGGTCTCCCAGAAATAGCGGCTCGATTAAGAGCTATCGCTAAAGCAGAGGAGCATCACGAAGAGAGATTTAAGAAGTTATTAAAGGAATTGGAAGCTGGTACCATTTTCAAAAAAGATAAGGAAGTATGGTGGGTATGTAGAAAATGTGGTTATGTACACTACGGTAAAGAGCCTCCTGAAAAATGTCCTTCTTGCGGACATTCAAGAAGCTATTTCCAGATTAAATGCGAAGAATACTAGACCATAGTTAAGGTGTTGAAAGCGACAAAAAGGAGAGAGGTATATTTATGCTCTGTTTGTGGAAACATAGTTGAAGTATTGCATCCGGGAAGAGGGCAACTTGAATGTTGTAATAAGCCTATGTTTTTGCTCGAAGAGAAAACTAGCGGGACTGGTAGTGAAAAACACATACCCATAATTAAAACTTCTGAGGAAGAGGTAATTATTGAAGTAGGATCCATACCTCATCCAATGGAGGACGGACATTACATAGAATGGATAGAGATTTCTGTAGATGATTTTACACATAGGAAATTCTTAAAGCCAAGAGATGAACCTAAAGCTGTATTTAGAATCAAGGCTAAGAGAATCACAGCTAGAGCATATTGTAATCTACATGGTCTTTGGAGAACCCCATAATAATTGCTTAAATTAATTAGTTCTTTTTCCATTACTTTATAGCAACTACTACAAGTGTTATAATTATGATAGGAAATTACTAATAGATTAACCACATACATCCTTACTCTATCAGTCCATGTTCTATCTCTAGGAGGATACTTTATGTACAGCGCTTCAGCTATGTATGTTGATAAGTTAATTGTATGTATAAGTAATGATATAGGCAATAGCATAATTATCTTTATCTTACTTTTTATTCCTCTACCTACTGCAAAGTTTATAGCCTCGTTTAAGGCTTCTCTTAATATCTGGATTAATCTAAGGACATAGAGTTGTGAGAAACCTATAAATGGTGGTATTTTCAGTTTACCAGCAATATAAGCAACATGTTGAGGCTTAGGAGACGCAAATGCTGTCAAAAGAAAATGCTATTAATATTATCCTTAATACCGTATGGATGGCTTCCTGTATATTGAAGAAAATAGCTAATACTAGTAACGTTGGAGCACTAAGCCATAATAGTAAAGGAATAATTTTGCGTATGATATTAAAATAAAATGATAGAGATATGCACAGTAAAATAACAAATAGTAGTTCATTCGTGGAAATCATTAATAGTGCCCAGATAAGGAACAAAAATGATGTTAAAGGATTCAGGTATCTCTTAGAGTACAATTTCTTCAATCCTTCTTATCCTCCTACCTAACGCCTTTCCTATTAGAACTGCTACTGGTGTTGGAAATCGTATAGACTTAAGTATATTATCATCGTAAAATATGTCTAGGGTATTACCATATGCTATGATGGTTCCTTTATTCATTACGGCAACGTTGTCAGCTATCTCTAGTACAAAGTCTATATCACGGCTTGCAATAATTATAGGTATGTTTAATTCTAGTAATAGCTCAGCGAGCTTTCTATTTTCATATATGTCTAAACCTGTAGTTAGTTCATCAATTATTAATACATCTGACCCCCAGGCTATAGCTAATAGTATTGAAAGTATCCTAGCTTCACCCATTGAGAGTTTAAAGGGTGATTTATCGATAAGGTGTATTAGCTTATACTTCCTTAAATACTTTATCAATGTTTATTTTCTTACCAGAGTTCTTAATAACAAATTCTATTTCTTTTCTTACACTAGGTTTATAAAAGCCATAATATGGATTTTGCCCGAAGCACCAATTCTATTAGGTACTTTAACTATGCCTCTATCTGGTTTCAATACACCTGCTATGATTTTTAATAAGGTTGTTTTACCTGCACCATTAGGACCTATTAATGCTGTTATACCTTTATTTATCGTTAGTGATACTCCCTTCACGATGTTCTTGTACCAAACATCTTTTAGAATTAACATATTCAATCAACTCTTGTATAGTTTTAAATCCAAGTTCCATATAGACGGGTTTTGGTACTTCCGGAGGAATTTTATCTAGTACTTCATGGGGGTTTCCTTCGGCAATTATTCTACCATCTTCAATTACTATTATTCTATCCGCAAAATCTATTACTCTATCTAATCTATGTCCAGCTATTATAATATACTTGAAATTTAGTTTATTTAGTATATTAATCAATTCTTGAGAAGCAGAAGCATAAGGATCTAGATACGCCATAGGTTCATCTAGTATTAAGACATCGGGCTCTAATGCAAAAACACTAGCTAAAGCCACTCTTTGTTTTTCGCCCATAGAGAGGGAATCTACATGTCTATCGAGTAAGTGAATTATTTCTAATGATTCTGTGATGACCTTAATTATATTGTCTATTTCATTTTTGTTGAGCTTTCTATTTTCAAGGACATATGTTAATTCATCCCTTACCCTAGGCATTAAGATGAAGGCATCAAAATTTTAGGGTACGAAGCCTATGGTACATTTTCTCTCTACTTCACCAAGCAATTCACCTCCATAAATCTCAGGTATTAATCCAGCCATGATTCTTAAAAGAGTCGTTTTTCCACTACCTGTACTTCCTACAATAAGATTTCTACCTCCCTTTATAGTCAGGTTTATGTTCTTAAGAACCCACTTTGATGAGCCAGGGTATTTATAGTAGACGTTCTTAAGTCTTATAAGCGGCATACAATATCCATCCTTTCAATGAGTTTTTCTACAGCTGTACGCTCTCTTTCCCATAGCCCACATTTATCCTTTAATCTTAAACCGTAATATGCATTCCCTATGAAGAGCTTTGATGATTTTATAGCTTCATAAAGTAAGCTTAAACTGCCGGCATGAAGGTATATAGTTAAATCATTCATAACAAGTATAGGAGTAGGATGCTTTATGTATTCCCTTATTAAATGCTCGGAGGCCATAGCGTTATGTTTTGCATACTTCCAGATCTCCTCACATGTTGTCCCCATAAGTCTTGGTGCATATATGGTTATAGGTCTAAGGCATCTTATGTTATCACTAGGTATATCCATAGGCAAGCCTACACCTTTATAGTTTGGTGCAAGATCTATTATCGTTATCATCTTATCTAAGCCTAATGTTATTAAAGTTTTAACGAACTTTACTGTTAACTTAGTTTTACCGACACCTATTTCGCCTATGATTAGTATCTTAAATGTATCCTGCAGATCTAATGACTTTGAGGGCTGCAAATCCAATGAGGGTCCCCATACACGTACTAAATAGCCATCCAAGCCATATTATGGTTAAAGCTATTTGCCATTTAGAAACATCACCTACTAAAGGGGCAAATACATAGAGCGCTAATAAGAATCCTATAATAGCTGTACCTATAGGTTCCGTGAAAGCAGCATAATCTGGATTTAACCTCCTTCTCCTAAGGATATTTACCGTAATCCCTACAAGTAACGTGCCAGGTATACTACCCGGAAATGCGTAAATAGTTCCTATTCCTAAAGATACTCTCATAATACTAATTAATATAGCGGTGATTGTAGCCCAGTAAGGTCCTAGAATTATACCTGCAATATCATTAATGAAGTGCTGTCCAGGAAAAGCCTTGGTTGGTGGAATAGGTATGTATAGAGGTGCGATAACAATACCTAATGCCGTAAGCCCTATTGATAATGCAAATTTCCTAATATTAATGGCTCTCATAATGATCATCACCGAGTTATAGGATAAGTAGCTAATTTATAAATATATCGCTGTTATAATTATACACAGCCAAGCCGATTAGTTAATGCATATGCTTAGGCGATCATGTATTTAAATATTAAAGCTTACAAATTATGCCTAGGTGTATAAATGAGGTTTCCAGAGAGTGTACTTAGGAAAAGATTAAAGAAATTTCAAGGAAAAATCGCTGCAAGAAATTTAGATGGTGTTATGTTGAGAACTCTTTCAAGTTATGCATATTTCACGGGAATTAAATGGCTAAGACCAGCACTCTTCATCCCGAGTGATGGTGATCCTGTAGCATTTATAGTAAAGGGTGAAGAGCAGGAATTTACGAGTAGAACATGGATTAAGAATATCATCGCTTTTGTGGATGGTGGAGATTTAATGCGTAAAGTTGTAAGCACACTAAGGGAAAATAAGGTAAAGAGAATTGGTATGGAATTTGGAATAGAAAAAGATGCCTACATATTCTTCTACGAAATGTTTAAGAAGTTAAACCCTCATGTAGAAGTAATTGATATAGGGCCTATAATTGCAGAAATGCGGATGATCAAAGACAATTATGAGTTAAGCGCTATGAGGGAAGCTGGTAAAAGAGCTTCAAGGGCCTTAGAGGAGGTAATGTCCCTTATTAAGCCTGGTATTTCGGAAACGGAAATAGTAGCAGAAATATATTCACGTCTCTATAAATGGGGTTCTGAAGACCCACATGTATATGTAAATGCAGGTCCTAATGTTCGAATCCATTGCCAACCCTATAGAGACTCTATTTTAAGGAAAGGGACATTTCTGACTATAATTATAGGAGCTGATTATAATAATTACTATGCTAATATGTCAAGAACAATATTTGTTGGGGAGAATATTCCTGAGACAGCTAGAAAGGTTTTAAGATGTGTTGAAGAAGCATATGATACGGCTATAAAGCTTACAAAACCTGGAAACAAGTTCATAGACGTTATTAAAACTCTAGATAAAATATACGAAAAGTATAGCCTTCTAGATAAACGAGTTATAGGTTATGCTCATGGCGTTGGTCTTCAAGTAGAAGAACCTCCAATAACAACTATTGTTGTAGCTCATAGGTATATGGAAGTAAAGGAAAGAATGGTATTAGCTATGATTCATTCCCCTATAGTATATGAAGGATTCGGGCAAATTAAGAAAGAAGATACATTCATAGTTAAAGAGGATGGAAGTTTAGAGCCGGTTACATTCCTAGAAGAATAATTATATAGCTTATGATATTCTATTAAATCAGATTAGTAGGGAATAACGCTATGGTGCAATTACTTTATGTTAAACTTAGAGTATATAATGATTGTGAAGTATTGAAACTACTTACAGAAAAGTACATTATTAGAATATTAGATATCAGATCAATAAATAAAGATACGGTAAAACATCTGGTAGTAATGCCTATTGAATACCTAAGAAAATGTAGTACGCGATATCCCTACATAAGATTTAAACTATTAAAAGTAAGTGGTAAGACATGTACTGTGAGTATTGAGAAGAGACCTTGCACTGTGTGTAAGGCGATAATCGATAACTGTGCTTTTATGATTTTAGGTGTTGCTAAGAAGGCTAGCGGTGTGCTATACACCTTCCTAATAGAGCAAAATGCCTTTAATGAACTATTAAAAATATTTAGAAAGAAGTCGATTAGGTATGGTATTGTTGAAGCATCTAAAATAAGGTTTAGATCGGATATTTTGACAGAAACTCAGGAGCTAATATTGTTTACCGCCTTGGAAGCAGGTTTCTTTGATTATCCAAGGAAAATAACTTTGAAGAAACTTGCTGAAAGTTTCAATATTTCTCCTTCAACTGTAGACGAAATAATAAGGCGTGCCCTTAAGAAGATCTTAAGGGAATACTTTAAGAAGTCCCAGAAATTTTCGGGATATAGTTAATTAAGTTAACAGTACTAATAATCTATGGTGTTAAATTGGAGATTGTTAGGCAATGGCCTATAAAGATACTATTAGTTCATCAACAAGCACCGTTCTTAACTAAAAATAAACTAGTAATAGCAGCTGACTGCTCATTACTTTTATATCCTAAGATAAGTAAAGAATATGAAGAATGAATACCGGTCGTCATTGGTTGCCCCTTACTTGAGGATCCAGATAAAATAATAGAAAAACTTAAACTACTATTGGATAGTCCATCCAAGGAGATTACTGTAATCACAATGGAAGTTCCGTGCTGTCAAGCATTACATATGATGGTCCGTAAAGTATTAATGGAGATAAGTAATGATAAACATGTTGTTAAGCATTATATCGTGAGATTATCATCGGGCAATCTCGAGGAATGGAGATTAAAGGGACCTAATAAGTCTATGTTAGTATATGAGAGAATAAGTCATGGATGTCACTAATAGTGTTGATAAAAGAGTAAAGAGGTTAATAATAAGTGTTGATGAAAGTAAGTGTGTTGGCTGCGGTAAATGCATCGATGCATGTTTAACCGGCGCATTAGCTTTAATCAACGGTAAAGCAAAGCTCGTTGATGAGACGTTATGTGACGGCTTTGGATCTTGTATAGCTGCCTGTAGATATAATGCATTAAGAATCGAGTATAAAGATGCCTTAGAATTCAATTGGAACATATTGAGCAATGTGAGTTTAAATGATTGGCTTAATAAATTACGAAAAACTGCTTATAAAACATCTTTGGAAAAACACATGAACAAATCCAAGTTCCTACTTAACCTCATTGTAATAAGTTAAAGGATAATAAGTTATGTACACATGAATACTCAGCAAAAAGTCCTAATGCATTGAGCACTTAACGAAGGCAACATATGATTATGCTTTTCAATTCAAGCCTTAAATATGCTTAAGGTAAGATAGTACATAATGCGGTGCTAAACTATGGTTTATGATCCTGAATTAGTAAATAATGTTTTTACTAATGGTATTATAGGGCCCCATACTAAGATGCTCGGTCCAGTAGCTGATGGTGGAAAAATAATATTCATCACCACTCCTGGATGTTGGGGGCCAATGATTACACCTACTATAAGAGGAGGCCATGAAGTCAATGTACCTGTCGCAGTTGAAGGAGCTAATATAGGAGATGCTATTGCTATATACATCGAGAAGATTCGCATAAGATCTAAAGCTTCATCTTCAGGTGTTGATAAATGGGTTGAGGGGGCATACATAGGAGACCCTTATGTTGCTAAAAGATGCCCTGTATGTAGAGAACCATGGCCTGAATACGAGGTTGAAGGTTTAGGGCAGGAAGCTATTAAGTGTAAGAAATGTGGCGCTCCATCATCTCCCTTTAAGATGGTTCATGGTTATACTATGGTATTTGATGAGAAATACCGCATAGGCATTACTGTGAACGAGAAAATAGCCAATGAAATCGCGAAAGATCCTTGGAAATGGGGTTCTATACCTGAAAACTCTAAGCAAGTACCGATATTAATTTTTGGTAAAGCAGATCTCATAGGTATCCCGGCAAGGTTAAGACCATTTTTAGGACAACTAGGCACTACACCAGCAGTTGATATACCCGATTCACATAATGCCGGAGATTTAGGTTCCTTCTTAATAGATGCTCCTCATCCATATAGAATTACTAAGGAGCAGTATGAAAGGGATTTAACTGACGGTCACTTGGATGTAGATTCTGTTAGAGAACGAGCTATTATTATTGCACCTGTTAAAGTTAAGGGTGGCGGTGTCTATGCAGGTGACATCCATGCAATGCAGGGTGACGGCGAAGTTGCTGGTCATACAACTGATGTTTCAGCAGAAGTTACCGTTAAGGTTAAGGTAATTAAGGGCCTTAGTCTTGAAGGACCCTTACTCCTACCTCCTGAAGAAGATTTACCACCATTAGCTAAACCTTGGAAAAAAGATGAATGGGAATACATTAAAAATTATGCTAAAAAGCTAGGTATAGAGCCTGAGCCGGTTGCACCTATACAGATCATAGGCTCAGGACCTACTATCAACGATGCAGCTAAGAGAGGTTTTCGGAGAGTCGCTAAGTTATTTAACATGAAGCTTGAGGAGGTACTTAATAGAGTGACCATAACAGGAGCTGTAGAAATAGGTAGATTACCAGGAATAGTTCAAATATCCATGCAAGTACCCTTAAGGATATTAGAAAGACTGGGCATAGCAGACATAGTAATTAAACATTATAAGCTTCCCTACTAAACGTAGTAAGTTAAATACATTAAGACACTCATTTTTATCGAACATAATTTGATAGCAAGAACTCGTTGAGGTTTGTCTATCTAAAGAGCTTCGAAATGAACTGCATAGTAAGATTCCTTAAAGATTTAGCATTTAGTACGTAGTAACATACCTTATAGAGCTTTAATAAACAGCAATCTGAAATTGAATAGATTCTGGTCCATAATTATGGTTTTTACATGGATAAAAGCGTCTCTACGCCGTACTTCAATCGTAATTATGTTTAGCATGATGATAAATACAGCTATTTAGATTACTATTACCCTTCCAAGGAGTTTACGATATCATATATCATGAATGAACTACATAATATTTCATAGTTCTAAGTTTTTAAAGAGTTGCTATAATGTCATTGAACAATTTAGATTATACCATTATATACTCAGATTATTGAAATACTTATTAGCGTTCTATAAGAATGTTATCTTAGGGTTTAGAATATGAAAGCTTTCTGTGAAATGGCCTCTAAGGTAATTATTCCGGCAGTAAGGGCCTTAATAGCATTAATGCTCATAGAGAAATTCAGTATGACTCAAGTTGAAATTGCCAGAAGACTTGGTATAACACAGCCAGCAATAAGTTACTATATGCATTCAAGAAGAGGAAAACTAGCTATCTCAATACTTAAAAATGATCCAGAAGTTATGAAATTGATTGAGAAGGCCGCTGACATGATATATGAAGAGAAAGTAGATGATGAAATACTCTGCGATATATGTAGAACTATACGTAGGAATAAAAAACTCATAAACGACATTTGTAGCCTTCTATCTAAGTAATACATAGTTTTAGATAGATACTTCACTCCCTATATTGCAAATATTACTCCGTTATATAAGGCACTCTTATAATCCGTCTACTAAATATTTTATCTCACAGTACTTATAGTATAGAGATTTTAAAGGGATATGAGCTATGCTAGAGCTATACATACATCTCTATGTTTATCAAGTTATATAATTGTGATGTATTTATATTCTAATACACAATGTAAATTAGAGGAGACTTTAAGAAAAGGTATAGTGTATATAAAGATGTTATTTTAGAATGGAAACTAAGATTTTTGAAGACGCATTAATCTACCTATTTAAACCTTATTACATGTTCTTTATTTAACAATTCATCAAGACTCCCAGATTTATAACCTCTTAAGTCAAGCACTACATACTCATATCCCAACTTCATGAGTTCTTGTGCTACAGCGTCCATGATTTTCTTATCATAGAATTTACGTCTTTCATTTCTTCCAACCTCGATCCTAGCTATCATACCATGATCTCTTACACGTACTAATTTGACATTAGCTATCTTTTTAATTACTTCTTCTGCTTTCGCAATTCTTTCTAGTCTCCCCTTAGTTATTAAACTTCCATATGGAATTCTTGAAGCTAGGCATGCCATAGGGGGTAAGGGTTTAGCAACGAAACTGATAACGTATGTTCTCGAGTACGCTAAGAAGAGAGGCTTGAAAGTAAGACCCATATGCTCCTTCGCAATAAAGTACTTCGAGAAACATCCAGAGCACAAATATATTCTTTCAGATTAAGAGAGCTCCATCGTCAATATATGTGAATCTCGCCTATTTATATTACTAATGACTAAATTTATCTTACTAGAGGTGTAGAGATATAAAAGGTATTTAAGTCATAAGCAATGTATGAACATATATTTAGGGATAATGCATGAAGGTGAAATTAATCATAATCCCTGATAAATCTTCAAAGGTACTTTTATTTGAAAAGAAAGAGAAGCTTAGAGCATTAGATATTTTAAAGACTATAAGTAAAGAGCTTGGGCTCCCCTCTAGTAGTTTAGTTCTTACAAGAAGAGGAGAAGTTTTAGCAGATGATGATTTCATTTATGATGGGGATGTCATTGAAGTTTTGAAGGTGTTTTCTGGTGGTTAAGTGTAGTCTTTGTCAAGACAAAGCTATAGTTAAAATACCTTATGCTGGTCTTAGGCTTTGTAAAGAACACTTTACTAAGTACATAGAAGATAGGGTTCGTAAAACTATCAAACGTTATAACCTCATTAGCTCAGGTATGCGAGTTTTAGTAGCTGTTTCGGGCGGCAAGGATAGCTCTACAATGCTAGTAATTTTAAATAAATTATCAAAGGAGCTAAAATTCACTTTATATGCAATGCATATTGATCTAGGTATCGGTAATTATAGTGTTTATAGTAGAAGAACTGTTGAAAAGCTATCTCAGAGCTTAAACATTCCCTTAATTATACTAGAAGTTAAAAAGATCTTAGGGTACGGTATACCCGAAATAGCATCTAAAGCAAAGAGACCGGCTTGTAGTGTCTGCGGTGTGATTAAGAGATACTTAATAAATGCTACTGCTTTAGAGCTTGGCGCAGATGTTGTAGCCATGGGGCATAATTTAGATGATATAATAACTTACGCTTTTAAAGAATTCATGAATCAAAACCTTAATGCTCTAGCAAAACTTGGTCCTTCAACTAAAAGCATTAAGGATCTAGCAGTTAGTAGGATAAGACCTCTATATGAAATTTATGAGAGAGAATCATTATTATATGCTTTAATAAATAATATCACCTTCGTAAAAGACGAATGCCCTATGGCTAGAGAAGATAGTTTAGATAGAATAATTAAAGTAAAATATTTTGAAATAGAGGAAAGATACCCAGGCATAAAATTAGCCTTTGTAAGAAGGTTTGCAAAAAATATACAATACTATCAAGGAACCGAGCCTGAGTTTAAAAAATGTAAAACATGTGGGCTTTTATCTAGTTGGGATATATGTTCATACTGTAGATTGTCTTTCAAAATTTTAGGTAAATATATGGGACATGATACCCGTAATTACATTAGGGAGCTTCTAAAGAATATTCTTATAAGAACATAATTCATGTAATGTAGATGACTAGGACTATGAGGGGATATGTTTTGAAAAAATAATTCGATTTCATGAAACTTCTACATTTATCTACTTCTTTAATAACTTGATAAATTCTCTCATAAATTCAGGTAGTTCACGCCATGTTTTACCCGTTATTATGTTTCCGTCAACTACTACATCTTTATCAATGAATATGCCGCCAGCATGTTCAATTTCGGGTTTTATACCCTTATATCCTGTCACCTTTTTACCTTTGATAAGTCCGTAAGCTGCTAGTACCTGAGGTCCATGACATATTGCCGCTATGATTTTGTTATTTACTGCAAAATGCTTAAGTATTTTCTCTATCTCAGGATATAATCTGATGTATTCAGGAAGCCTACCACCCGGTATATAAACTGCATCATAATCTGCAGGGTTTACTTCACTTAAGGCTTTGTCTACCCATAGAAAAGTACGTCCTGGTTTTTCAACATATGTATCCCAATCAGGTACACGTTCATGTATTACAGTATGCACATTCTTCTTTGAAGGAGCCGCAACATGAACCTCAAATCCTTCTTCCTTAAGTCTATAATATGGATAGAAGACCTCCAGCTCTTCGGCACCATCTCCTATAATTATAAGTACTCTAGGAGATCTCGCCATTTGAGGTACCAGTTTACTAAATACTACACAACATTTTATTAAGCCTATTTTTAACAGGTTTCTTAAACGCTAAATAGAGCACTAAATAAGTAATGGCTTGTTTGAATGTAGCATTTAATCAAGAAAGCCCTTTATTAGTCCATATTCTTCATAAGGAGTTAAGGTGGTATGGGTGATACAATGTGTTGTAAGGAAGGAAAGGATGTGATATCCGTTATTTATAACGCTTTATTGTCCCATTGATTATAAAATAAAACATCTCGCAATGATAATCTGGGTTCTTTATCCTTCTTTTCCGCTGGTTCACCTACAGGAATTATAACCTCTAAGCTATAATCTTTCGGTATTTTGAGGATTCTTGAAACTTCATAGGAATCTGATGGTGTATAGGTTAGTGAAGCAATGCCCTTTTCCTCTAGTGCCAAGAGTAGGTAACCTATGGCTAACCATGTGCTCTCTTTTGAATATGGTGCATTTTTATTAGAGACTACAACTATGAGATAAGGTGCCTCGGTTAAGAAAGGCTTTTTCCAAGTGATCCCTCTTTCCTTTGTCCACTTTCTGAACCATTTCGGTAGCTTGTTACTCCCATAGAATTCTTTCTCAGCTTTCTCGCAAGCTTCTCTTATCTTCCGTTTAATATCTTCATCTGCAACTATTATGAATCTCCATGGCTGTCTATTGGCTCCTGAGAGAGCTTGTATGGCAACCGAGATAGCATATAATACATCACCTAAGTCTATAGGTTCTTTGCTATACTTTCTAATACTACGCCTTTTCCTTGCGAGGTTTAATACAATATTATTCGTCTTCATAAGGTAATAGCCTCCTAGAGCTATTAATCCGAGTTATTTTAAACATTTCCATCACCATCCATGGATGCTAGTACTCCAGATTGAGTTTTCTATGGAACAATGTTATGATAGATGAAGCCTTAATTTCCTTGATTGCAATTTAAGTTAACCTATCGATCCACGGATATAACTTCTTTACCTTCATTATTGAATTCTCAATAGCCTTTTTTGGATATGCATACGGCCGTAATCTTCCTGCTATAAAGTCTTCGTACGCCTTCATATCAAAATATCCATGTCCACAGAGTAAGAATAATATGGTCTTACTATCACCTGTTTTCTTGCATTTCAAGGCTTCATCTATAACGGCCTTTATTGCATGTGCAGGTTCAGGCGCTGATACAAGTCCTTCACATCGTGCAAATATTCTTGCAGCTTCAAATATTTCAACCTGGTTATATGCCCTCGCCTTAACTATTCCTTCTTTAACTAATAGGCTTAATGTAGGTGCATCACCATGGTATCTTAGACCTCCGGCATGTATTGGTGGCGGTATAAAATCATGCCCCAATGTATACATTTTAATTAAAGGTGTCAGCCTTGCTGTATCACCATGATCGTACATGTAAACTCCTTTAGTTAATGTAGGACATGCTGCTGACTCTACAGCTAAAAACTTAACCTCCTTTGGGGCTTTCCCTCTTATTACGTCATAATAAAATGGCCAAAACAATCCAGAGAAACTGCTTCCACCACCAACACATCCAATGACGAGATCCGGGTATTCGTCAATTAATGCTAATTGCTCTTTAGCTTCTAGACCTATTATTGTTTGATGTATTAATACATGATTTAAGACACTACCTAGTGCATATTTGGTATTGTCGTGAGAGATTGCATCCTCAATAGCTTCAGCTATGGCTATACCTAAACTGCCTGGATTTTCTGGGTCTTTCTTTAGTATACTACTTCCAACTTTAGTTTTATTACTAGGACTTGGCACTACCTCACCACCCCATAATTCCATTAAGACCCTTCTATATGGTTTTTGATAGTAGCTTACTCTGACCATATAGACTGTTGCCTTCAATTCAAATAACATACACCCAAATACTAAGGCTGAACCCCACTGACCTGCGCCGGTTTCAGTAGTTAAGCGCTCAATTCCCTCCTTCATATTATAATAAGCTTGCGCAACAGCAGTATTTGGTTTATGACTCCCTGGAGGACTAACTCCCTCATATTTGAAGTAAATTTTAGCAGGAGTGTTCAAGTATTTTTCAAGTCTCTTGGCCCTATATAGTGGAGTAGGTCTCCATAATCTATAGACATCTCTAACCTCTTCTGGTATAGGTATCCATCTATCAGTCGAAAATTCTTGACGCATTAATTCTTTGGCAAAAAGCATTTCCATGTCTTTGGGTTTAACCGGTTCCTTAGTTACTGGATTTATATATGGTGGCAAGGGTTTTGGTAAATCAGGAACTATATTATACCAGTACTTTGGAATATGGTCTTCATCTAATATAATTTTCAGTTTTTGACCCAGATACAGATCACCTCATATATGTACGAAAATACTCAAATTTAAATACTACTGTACAAATTTATACTATGTGATAACTTGTGGCTATTAATTAAGAGATTCTTTGAGAAATATCCTGCTAGAATGAAGGTAGCAAAATTAATATTTGAAAGAGGCTTTCAAGTTAAGCCACCTGATAAGATTGTCAGTGGCAGTATCGAGATACCTCATGTACAAATAGCTAAAGAAGTTGGGGTTGACAGGAGAACTGTAAGAGAAACTGCTAAAATGATTTTAGAAAATCCAGAATTGAGAAATATATTTCAAAACTTAAGACAAGTCTGCTTTCTTAAAGATGTAGCCAAATTATTTAACTGGGATGTAATAATCTATGTTCCTAAAGATGCAAAGAGACCTAGAATCGTAGCTGAAGTCACCCAGATTATTTCAAGATATGGTTTAAATATAAGGCAAATCATTGCTGAAGATCCAGATCTAGTTGAAGAACCAAAACTTTACATAATAATAGAAGGTAAGGTGCCGCCAGAAGTAATTACTGAGTTAAAACACTTGCCCATCACTAAGAGTATTATAATACAGTGAATCTTGTCATTTAAGGCTTAAATGACTTAAGATTAAATTATAACATCTTCCAAGTAAAGAATTCTCAATATCAATAAACTATAAGACATCTAGAGATGATTTTCATCTGAAAGTGGTCTATTTTCTAGCTAGGGTTAAAATATGTAGTTTAATCCTTATTGAAGCTTCTACATTAGCTAGAGATAATTATGGTTAAGCTTTACGGCAATGTATATTTCCTAGGGCTAAGTCTTAATGTTAATAGATATAAGCCTGATATAAAGTACACTGCACCAGTTAGATACATAGAAGTATGTCGATTAGGAGAAGTCTATTCCTAATAATAATAGTACTTCAAGATAGCTCCTAGTTTCAAGGAGAAACTTAAGACACTCTTTAAGAGAGTGCTTCCTAAAACAGGAGCGAATCCTATTAGGCATTTAAACTATTGAGAGTGCCAGGAGTAAATAGTACAAGAAATAACCCTTTAACCAAAGTTCCTTCCATAATACATATCCTAATATTTCCTCTTAGTCCTTATAAGGCCCGTTCCATAATCTATTACCAGCTCTAAAGACTAAACATCACAATCCCTAATATATACGTAGATTTACCATCTAATGAGGTACTTTTTAATTACACAATTTTATTGTAGGCCGATATTGCTATGGCGGCTTTAGAGACTATTAGGAGATCTTAAAATGTAGAAGATTAGTATAGTTATTTATAGGGGTTGAGCATTCTAAACAAGGAAGCTTAATGGTATGTTTCATTATTCAATCATTACGTATTATACTGTAATCCACTTTCCTATAGGGTTCTCCACTTTGGGTATTAAGCTTTTTATAGTAGGATGGTGGAAGTGTCTGTCATTAGTGTAAGCTATATCCATTAGTCCCTTTAACGGTATTATGCAGAGAAAATCCCATATGTGTATCCCTGATAAACTACTTAACCTTAATGCTTCCCTATAATGTCTTTTCTTAACCTCCACTAGTACTGTTCTTGAACTTTTCATTATTTTTCAATAATATTTAATGCTTGTCTACTATTCGTCTTGATGCCTCTAAATGCTAAGGCATGAAATATTTCAGCTAACTGATGTGTAGTGATATATATTATGTGATTCAGTAGTACATCACTTATGAATTTAACAGCTTTACTATGCATTTGAAGAGCTTCTTTGTACTCTTCACTACTTATAAATTTCTCTCTTTGAGGCTTTTTAAAGGCGTAAATCCATAATTGTGTGTCGATGAAAATGTTCAATGCACTTAACCACTTATATTTTCATAATCATATTCTTCAAAGTAATCTTCACGACCGCCACTAGCTCTAACTTCTCTTAATAACCTTATCAAGTCCACTGTATCTTTATCAACCACCTTTACAGGTCTTATTATAGCCTCGCCTTCCCTAACCTCTAATTCCACTTCATCACCATCTTTAATTCCGAGGACATCTAAAATTTCCTTACCAAGATATACATGACCTGCATGGACTCTTCTTCTAATTGGCAACTACTAACCACTAAGTACTAATTTATATTATGGAATATTAATCCTTATTCTCTTGAATAGTATTCAAGGTCTTAAGAGTTTTAATGTAAGGAATTTAATATTGTCAAACGTTAAGTTAGGAGATGTCATTCAAGGTGAGATTATTTTATATCATCGTTGTCCTTTGTGGTCATTATTGTACATAGATTTTGAATAGCTTACATTCCACTCTTCAATATACCTTTTACTGCAAGGTTCATTGTTAAGACTACGTCCATGTTTGCCCTCCCTACTACATGTTTCTTGGCTTAATACATAGGATAATTACGGTTATAAGCGTCTCTTAATACATCTTTGACTATGCAGCGAATAAAGGATAAGGGTTATAATAAATTCATGTAGAAGTGTTAGGTGATGACAAAGGTGTATATTCCCTTGACCCCCATGTAAGATCCAGATCATGCTTTGCGATCAGTACTTAGATTTCTATCATTAACATTACCAGAGGATCTAACATAGCTCAAACCTGCTGTATAGTTGAATTCATGTTTAACAGTGAATCTTATATCGATTATCCTTCTTAGATAGCATAGTAATAGTATATCCTTATCTCTAATAACAAGAGCCTTCTAGGAGATACTACACCATTAGTTAAAGCTCTAATCTTATCAATATCACCAAGAATTTTTCAACAATCAATTTAATCCTACCATTATCCATAAGCATATCATTACCCTCTTTAACAATATCAAAACCTTCTAATAGGTGATGACAAAGACTTCACTAATAGAGCATTTCGAAGGAAACCCACCCCCACTAACTATAGTATAATAAATGTAGCTCTAAGATCACCGATGACAGCAGTACTCTAGCCGACCTTCTTCTCAACTCTACGGTCGATGCTCGCTTCTCCAGTATTCCACGGTTAAAGTTTATCTTAAAACCAGAAGCAGCTCCCTGTCCATTCATATATAATATTGTATGATGAGGTTGAAGCCTCCGGAATAGTTGTTATCTTATTACGTATCATACATTAAACCTCTTAAGCTTGTATATTAACCTTGAATGGAAGGCTGTTAAATACTTTATTGCATATACCATCTGTAATTAAGGTTACAATATGAAACCATAAAATTAATATAACTTCGATGATACATTCGATTATAGAGGTTACGGATCATGTATGTGAAGAGTATAGTCATAGAGAGAGTTATGCCTTGTATCGCTGATCCCATGAAAATAAGGGTTATTGCTAGAGCTGACCGTGAACTGAAGGAAGTGCTTCCTTACTTAGATAAGGTTATACCTTCAGCTTATTACTCTAATACGATGAACGTTCTAACCTTCAAGAGAGGTTCAAGTTTAATAACAATATATGGTGATGGTAAGATTACAATGACAAAAATTACTGATGAAGATGAAGCTCGTATGATATTAGATGAGTTAAAAGAGCTTATTAATAAAACCTGGGAGAGAAGAGATAGTATTGATATTTCAAAACCTAAAGCTAGGGTTAAGTTAGGACCTATTGAAGTCTTTACCTACCTACCTAAGGTTAATTGTGGAATGTGTGGTGAGCAATCATGTATGGCTTTTGCGGTTAAACTCTTGAAGATGGAGAAAAAGCTAGATGAATGCCCTCTACTTAAAGAAGAAAAGTATAGGGGTTTAAGAGAGACCTTAGAGTCGCTACTTATAGCTGCCGGTTATATAGTGTCAAAGAATTCCACGGTAACACGCTGATACTGGACACCCTAAACATTTACCATTAATATATCTTGAACATTCACAACAGTTAAGACCGCACGGTAGTTCGCCTTTGATCCTATCCTTTACAATCCTTAACGGTATATACTCTGGATACACAAGCTCACTAATTGTAAACACCTCGCTCCTTCTAATACCCTTAGATGTTCTAAGTGCGCATACTGATATTATGCTCTCTAACACGTTCATATCTTCAGCTATAGCTAATGCTAATATGTTATATCCCCCTATTAACGTTGCTAAAAGTACTATTCTAGGACAGTCTTTAAATCTTGAAACTAATCTTTTAACATCATCATAGCCTTCAGCCTCAATTAGCATAAGGACGAGCTTTAAGTTTAACCTCTTAGGGTTTATTAATGCCTTTATACCTATGACATTATCCTTTAATAGTTTATCAAGATGCTTCTTAACTGCTGTATGTGATATACCTAGCTTTGATGCTATATTTACTAGCGGATATCTACCATTCTCTTGCAACATTCTAATGATCTCCTTCTTGATCCTAGATAGCTTATAGTTCAAATTATACACCATTAAGGTTTAAATTTGAAACCCTAATATTTAAATACTGGTTTATATTTTAATCTCCTCCGGTGACCTTATGTATTCGATAATGATTCCCGCCCTCCTAGCTTTTGGATTACTAGCTGGTACCGTTGGAGGTTTACTTGGTATTGGTGGTTGTGTTATTATGCTTCCAGCATTATACTTCATATTCAACTATCCACTTCCAGTAGCTATTGGAACAACAATAACAGCTGTGATAATTACAGCTGCTTCAGGAGCTATAGCACATATTAGAATAAGAAATGTTGACTGGAGTACTGCTAAGGTTGTAGCTATTAGTGGCGGTACAGGTGCAGTTATTGGTTCAATAGTATTCACATATCTAACAGGTCAGATTAAACTACTAAATTTGATACTTGGTTTCGCGTTCTTATATGTATCATTAAGGATGGTATATGAGGGATTCTTCAAGAGAGGTGTTAAAACATTATCTGGTAATAAGGTGCCAGGAAGTTCTACATCAAAGTCTATCATAGGCTTCTTCATAGGTATATTGACAGGGATTATAGGTCTTGGTGGCGGATATGCTCTAGTACCATCATTCATATATATTTTAAGGTCACCTGTCAAGATAGCTGTTGGTACATCATTAGCATCATTTATTAGTATGGCAGTAATATCTGGAGGGTTTAAATTATATCAGGGATTTGTAGATATCGTCGCAGCAGCTTGTTTAGGGACAGGCACTGCTATAGGTGCACAGATAGGAGCTAGACTAGTACCAAGAACACCAGCATGGTTCATAAAAGGGCTTTTCGGTTTAATATTCCTTTACGTATCATTAAAATTCATAATGAGGGCTTTTGGAATACTCATATAGCCATGCCATGATCATAGAATTACTTAATATTTACTTTTGAATTTTATTTATCTGGTATCGATTATTGCATGTATAATAAGGAGAACAACACGTCTATTATACTTAGCGTTATTATTAATAGTACTATTTTATACTTCTACACATTAACAACATAGTCAGGAATTACAGCATTCCTATGCATAGATACCAATATCCCTCGGAGAATGAATCGGTTTGTGTATTTAAGGATCGAGAAGTCTGCATGTAGTGTATCAAGGATGTATCAGCATCCATGACTTTAGATTAATGGGATGGAAAAGATCCTTCTCTGTATGAAGTTCTTGATAATTCTAATTAGATGCACTTCATATGGGTAGAGACTCGACTAAGTTAAAGCTCATAATCTATGGTTCTGGCATTCCAATACCGTTTATTCATGTACTTGGCTTGAATAAGAATGTATGGAATGATGTTATTAACGTGTTAAGCAAGTACTTTGAATACATAGTATTCAATCTATATGGTCGTGGTAGTAACCATAACTTAGCTTTCTTAATAGCATTTTCAATGTAAGTTAGAGAGACATCAACCCCAACAACATTGTAATCTAGTCTGATCATATTAATGACTATTCTTCCATTGCCGTAGCCGATCTCAAGTACTTTACAGCTCTTCCTTATTCCATAGGACTTCAAGTGATTTTGAAATAAGTTAAGCTTCCTTAAAAGCAGTTTTCCGCCTGGAGTTCATTAACTTAAGGAAGAAATCCCCCTCTTAACAAAAAATCATAAACCCATTCCTGTATTCTACAAAATACCTCTTTGTCTCATTAATTACGGGTTTGGATAGTACCGCCTAATTATGGTGTTTACCATGTAGTTGTATTAAGCTCTGAATCCCCTTAGCTAATCCTAACAAATATTCCACGAATTCTCTTCTTTAGTGGGGATAAGTTTTCTTAGCCTTCATATGTGTTGGTTATAGTATAGACTCTATGAATATATAGTGTAGATATTTTCAGAATCCTGTCCTTCATTAGACTAAATATATGGTTTTTAGAGACCTAAAACTTCTAATCCTAGAAAGTCTCTTATAATACTTCTTTATTATTTATGTCTTTATCGAAGGAAATTAGGGTCTTAGCTCCTACTAAATATGCTGCTATAATGTGTAGTAAATCTAGTGTTTTCAGTTTAAGCCTATTGGCATAGCTTAGTGATTGACTATATAGTTCATCCCAATTAATAGTAGCTATTTTCACCTTACATTTCTCAATAGTATAGTTAACCAATGCTTCAAGTTCTATATCACTTAAATTCATAATTCGACTATAGACAGAATACAATTCTAATACTACTAGCTGTGAAATAACGATTTCATTCTCTTGATATCTTGATACAAGAGATACGGCTTTATCGTGTAGCTTGTCTTTAGGATTAATGTATGCTATTAAGATATTAGTATCAAGGTATATCAACGCTTTCTGCCTTCTTCAACATCTTCAACAGTTGGTAAATTCCTATATGGTATGCCTTCACGAAGAAATTTCTCAGTAAGTTCTCTAACTTTCCTCTTATGCTCAATAAGCTCCATAACCTTCGATAAACCAGCCTCAATAATGATATTATAGGCATGATTACGACTTCTAGCAATACCTAACCTAACCATCTCTTCAACAATCTCAACAATTCTCTTACTAACCTTAATAGTAACTGTTTGCAAACTAACCACCTAGTACCTCTAAGTATCTTTATAGTATTTCAGTACTATATAGCTTACTATGAAGGTACACCTGATTATATGATATACGGTATGATCTTAGTTGGGAATGTGTTCTTGCTAAAATAAAACCATGTTGACCGTTTCAATTAGACTCCATAGAATATTTATGTTTTGCTAAATTGAATTCTTCCTAATTAATCTGAGTCTTTGTACTAAGGGTTTTAGCAAATTTATATCGTTTTTAGCTGGAGAAGTACGTTGAGGTCAGTTTGAAGGCGTTAGGATGTTTTCTCATATTTTCTCGGTCATAGCCTCAACATCATTACTAAGGTATGTAGCTCTATAAACTCTCTATCCCTCCATATTTTTGTTCTCCCTCAGTGAGCTTCACATATGAATGTATTCATATTGGGCGATATGAAAGTGATGTAGGTATGATAATTAACGTATATAGCCATAGATGCCATTACCTAATGACTGATATGAAAGGTTATGGGTATAATATTCTAGGTTTAAAGAGGTAGTTCCCTTCATGCTTTCCGGAGCTTATGTATTATGTTGAAGTAGCTGTATGCAGTCATTACTAGGAGTGGTGAGCAACGTGTGTGAATTGGTGCGCTGATTGTTTGCCCATAAAATACTATTATTGCCCCAACCAGTGTGTAGGCTGTTTCATAGGTTATAGGATTTCTAGTTACTTTTAATTACTTGGGCTGGTTTTAGTCCTAGGTATTCTAGTGCTATTATATACGCTGATGCTGTGTGTCTATCTAGACCCATATCCTTGGCTATTAGCTCTGCTAGTTTACTCGTATATACTAGATTTACGAAAAATGTCTCTAACCCGTACTCTGAACCGTGTAGTACGAATTCCTCAATAATGGATGGCTTAAATATGGATACTCTACGATTATACCTATCACTCTTCCGCTCATTACTTCTTGCCCACTTAATCTTTAGATAACCAAGGATTCCGGGGTCTTCAAGAACAATAGCTGACGCACCATGATAATATGCATATCTAAGTACATCATGTACAACTCTATGTACTAGACTCCTTCTCTGTTCACCTTTAAGCGTTGTAGATGCAAGTGATGGATAATGAAACGTTTTCACATCTCTTAGAATTCCTCTCTCATCCACTATGGCCAAGTTTACTCTATCAACATTAACATCTATGCCAGCAACATTATCGCCTAATGACCTGAGATATCTCCTTCTATGCTTTAGGTATAGCTCGTAAGGTACACTAATTTGAAGGTCTATATATACTCTATCGTAGCCCATATCAAGAGCAACAAGTCTAGCAAGATAACCAAGTTTACAATTCATACCAAATCTCGCGATAGTTTCAAATAATTCACTATAGATTCTTGGTGCTCTAATGTCTATTTCGTATCTATTCCAGTATGAACCGTTATAGAGCATCACTTTGGCTCTATTCCTTTCAACAAGCCTTATGTTACGGTTTCCTCTATCCTCAGGTCCAAGTGAACCTCTTGACTGTAACAACCACCAGTCTCTCAGCTTCACCTTATCTAAAGGTATTCCGAGGCTTCTAGCTGAGTCTATTATTTCTCTAATAACCAGAACTGCTCCATCAGCATACCTTTTGTTCCTTACTACCACACCGTACACTACTTTATAGAGAGCTGTAGTACTAGTGTCTCCATTCTTGGCATGTTCTAGTGCTTTAATTACTCCTGCCTTGAACTTAGCGACAGATAGGTAAAAGTAAGTAGTATGCTAGTTCATTCTCTAATACTACTCTAGCCCGTATTGTTACTTCTTTTGGTGGTTTAGCTTTCCTTGGGTACATAGACATGTACAATCACCTTCTTGCCCCTATGCTTCTCAAGCTTTCTGGCAACATCCTTTGGGATGTAGATACCCATATAACCTGCACCAACATTCGTTAGCTTAGCCTCAAAAATAAACACCTCGTAGCTCACATACATCACCTACAGTAGATAAACTTATAAACCACAGTATATAAAAGTTATTTCTGAAGAAACCACCTGCCCAGCCCAACCCCACAGGTGCCGAGCAGTAGACTCCCAAACAGCGAGGCTGACACGAAGGTGCCTGTGGGGTGCTGGGCGGGAGAAGGGCGTGATGAACCACCTATCGTGATTAAAAGTAATTAAAAATAACAAGAAGTCACGGTAGGTGAGGAACGCTTGAAAGTAATGTTCCAGTGAGTGTTCTCAGGTAGAGCTCATTGACTGGAGAAGTCTTGAGGGAAAGAGAAGGAGTGGTTGAGGAGACTGTACGGGACTTAACGATATACGATACCAGTATAGTGGTAGATAGGGCTAAGAGGGATTAAATTACTGTAATTTTGACATTAGTTCGTTGTACTCTCTATCATCGTGAATATAGTATGCATCTACCCCATACCTTCTTGCATTAGTAACCATCACCTTATCAGCGCTAATCAATATTCCATCAACTATGCTGACTGTAGCGATGTAGTATGTATCTATAGCTCTACAACCAGTCTGGAAAGCTATATTCAGGAGTAAGTCATATCCTATTTCCTCAACTACGATGACCCTTTCTATTATCTCATCATATACCCTCTTAGCTATATCCCTAGGCTTCCTCCGGATAAGCTGTGAAGCAAGCTCAATACCGAATACCTGTGGCTCGAATACATTATAGCCCTTCTTGTCTACTATTCTAAACACGTTTCGTGCTCTACGACTGCGCTCTTCGCTGTAGATGAATAACCTATCTATGAAGACCGAGATGTCGATGACTAGGTTCAATACCGTAGCTATCTCCTCTCACCAAGAAACTTCTCTAGTACATCCTCCTCTACCTTCTCAGAATACTTCTCCAGGACTTCGTCAAGACCCATGGATGGTCTAGGACTTGGTGTACTGAGAAGCTTCTTGAGAGCCCTTCTGGAGATACGTAGCCTTACACTACTGCTTACCACATCTACTCCCTCACTATAGTTTATCTACAACCACACTATTAAGCCAACTGCAACATTTTCTAACTCCACAAAGAGATCTTTGCTACATCTATAAACTTCCTATAGCACCCTATTCCATCTTGAATTCTATTGCCTCAGCTAAGTCCACATATGATTACATATTCCCCGCACTTCTCATATGTAATTCCAATGAATTTTCTCCAATGTGGTTCATGTCACCATAACCTTATCCATTTTAGCTAGGATAAGAGCTTTTTCAACACCATAGCCTTGAGCACTGAATTTAATTTTAGCTAACTCGTAATATAGAATGAATTATTCATACTTCTTCTATTTCTCATTAATCCATATTCTATTTAATGGGATTCCAAGTTTATCTGCTGTAGGCGACTTAATGTGCTTACCTTTATAGATGACGTTATAGCATGCATTACAACCCTTAATTACTTCATTGAAAACATACTTAACCTTATAACC
>Ga0180301_10000255_pt1 | contig 40652 bp, 74 predicted proteins | sample GuaBasSediGuay16_FD_121797 | JGI IMG/M metagenome (GOLD analysis project Ga0180301, IMG submission 121797) | Subseafloor sediment microbial communities from Guaymas Basin, Gulf of California, Mexico - Guay16, Core 4569-2, 12-15 cm | ecosystem: Environmental > Aquatic > Marine > Hydrothermal... | reverse complement strand
CTTTCACTCCCCGGGGGAGGGGGAGTCCTTTCTTCCGAAGGCGGAGGGGGCGGACGTATCAGACTGATTATCCTGTAATATCCACTTCCCCCACCCGAGCTGATGTAAGATCCTCCCGTCCGGGATCTTTCTCGCCCTCTCTCCAGACCCTCTTCCAGCTCGCTTATATATGATCTCTTTCTGTACTCTTTCTCACCCCTGTACCCCTCTTTATACCTCCGTCCGCCCGTCCTCTTCTCTGATGTGGTTTTTGATGTTGATCGTGAGATGTATTCCTTCATTCCTCTATAAGATGAATATGATGGGGGATAGAGTTCAAAGACTTCACCACGCTCCTTAGCAAAGCTGGAGAGGTAATCTTCCATCGTCATGATCTCCTTCCCTTTTTTCCCCTTTGCTTTCCTTCCTGCCTCTTTCCCGACTTTTCCTAACTCCTTAAGTGCCTCAACCCGATGGATGGGTAGCTTCTTCCCCCAGATCTCTGTATAATACTCAAAATCTCTTCCAAGCAGCTTTGAGATAATACCACCTTTTTCTATAGGTTTGACTTGGGTTAAGGGGGATACAACAAGCTCCTCCTCAATCTCAGCCCCACGCTTCAAACCCCGCTCTGCCTTCCATGTGGTGTAAGCCGTGCCTCTTTCAGCCTCCTCGATCAGGAACTTTCTTGATTTTGAAACAGACTTGGACACATCCCGGGGTAATCGTCTTACCTCTTCAAAGCCGATAGCCAGCGAGCCTCGCCTCTTTCCGATGTTCAGAAGGGATTTTATGAGATTTGCTCCCGGGGGTCCAATTTCATACATCTTCGCCTCTGAAAATCTTGCGAAATAAGGAGAAATGCGAGCAGCTATGTGCATACCCGGGACGTCCGTGCTTCTTGTAGCCTCGGTAGATACTTCGAACCCCTTGGCAAGCCCCCTTATTCCTCCTGCCACAGGGGTTGTGTGGAATCCGAGATATGGTTTTGTGGTAAGCTTCTGTGCAACCTCAGCCTTCACCCCCTTACCTGATTCAACCTTATACTTCTCAAACAGCTCTCCTGCACTTCCTCTGTGCATCGGGAATCTCCGTTCTCTTTCTATCACATATTTGGGAATCAGTTCCTCTGCGGGTATCTTTGTCTTTCCGGAATATCGTACAGGCTCTGTGATCTTCCCGGCAAGCTTCGGGGCTTTAGCACCTGCCTTACCGAGAGTCCACATTGAGGCAATATCTGTCATAACCTCAAGAAAATCACCCGGACGATACCATCCAGATGCATACTTTTCTGGCGTGGTTTTAGCCCAATCTACTGTACTTTCAACAAATTCTTTTCCCGATGCAATCGGCCCTTCTGTTACTGTTGTTTCTGCGAGTGCCACGGGTCCGAGAACATTTTGAGCAAATCTCAATGGAACAACAGCAAGAACTTCTTTATCCGTCTTCTGTTTATATCCATGCTTCCACGCCTCAAGATAGAGTATGGCTTTATGAAGAGGTCTTTTCTCCTTCTTTGCCTCCTGTTTAAGCAAATAATCGTATCCATGCGTGATAACCGGTTTCCAACTCTCCGACTCATACGTTGGCTTATATCTATAAATGGCTGGTTCTGGTTTGCTTGCCTCCTCATACCACCCCTTTGGGGTTGTGGTGGTACGTGCTGGTGTTGGGGATGGAAGGGGTTTGCCGGAACCTATTACAATATCCTCAAAACTCAGATACCCTTTCTTTTTGGGCTGCTGCTGCTTTTGCGGCTGTGGTTTTGGCTTTGGCTTTACCGGCTCTGTCCAAGTTGCTATAAGCTCATTTTGCTTGCCAAGTGAGAAGGAAAAAGGTACATCAGCGGGTATGAGCTTCTTCACATTCTTCGCAGCCTGCTCATAAGCCTTCCTGATTTTTCTTGCTGTGGCTTCAAACTCCTTGAGCCGGCCACCGGCCCATGCAGGAGCTGTGATGCCATATTTTTTACCACCAAACTCAACCTCTGTCCTGACCTGCTTTGCCACGCGTGATGGATAATCACCACGTTCAAGCTTCCATTGGAGCATACCAAGATATTCTGACTTGGTTGGCGGGTTTGGAAGTGGTACAAAGGTTGGCTTGCCATGCTCCCACACCACAGTACCCCATTTATAGCCAAGTGCTCGTGCAACATCAGGCGGGTTTGCAGCAGCACCCATCATCTGTACCTTACCGTTCTCTATCTTGACCCACATGCCGCCTGAGTGGGTTTGGGATGGCTTGATGGGGGGTCTTCGTTGTGTGGGTGCTCCTGACTCCGGGATATAGAGAATGCCATACTTTGTTTGAACCTGTTTGTACCACGTGCCGCTGAGCTTTATCCTGCCCATTGGCTTCCCTCTGCCGGCCCTGTACTCCTTCATCATCTTCTCTTTTCGCTCACGCTCCCGCCGGATTCTTCTCCGCCTTCTTCTCTCACGTTCTGCCTGCTCACGTGCAATTCGCTGCTCAATCTCCCTCCTCTTCCTCTCAAGCTCTGCCTGCTGCTCTGCACGATATCGCTTGAGGGCTTCCTCACGCATGAGTGAGGGGTAGATGGGTATATCACGCTGGATGTCTTGCTTCAGCTTCTGGTATTCAGCCTCGCTCAGTTTCATGATATCCCCGAGTTAAAAGGTGTTCTCAAACACATCTTAAAAATATATTATGATTTTTTATCTTATAAAAAGTTATGGTAAATTGTCCTCCCGACCTGCCCCTTTCCTCTTAGCCTCCTCAAGGATTGCCTCAAGCTCTTCGAGTGCCACATCCGTGTAGCTCTCACGCATCTCTTTATATCTTTTATATACATCATCCGGGATCGTGACATCATAGTAATCATTGAACACGGTTCTCACAACATGCTTGCCGCTCGGGAGGAGGACATTTTTATATCCCCTTGCAATCCTGCGTGTCTCCTTTTCCATGTACCAATCTTTGTAGATCTTGACCCTGTAGAACTCATACCCACGGATTGCTTTGAGGAGGTTTTCAGGGTTTGGGGTCGTGATGATCAGCCCCTTGACTGCTGTTCCCACAACATCGAAAAGCTTCTGGAGATACTCTGTGAGCTTTTTGTTTGAGAAGAAAAGATACTTTGAGCCATAGACCCCTGCATCATCCCATACAACTGCATCAATCCTCTCCCTCTGCTTTATGTGCTTTTTGAGAGAGGTTACAAGCTCCTCAAGCTTGAAAAAGGTAAAATCTAAAACCTTATCCCAGTCATGATACATATCATACATCACCTGAAGGGCATACATCGTCTTCCCGAGCCTTTGAGTGCCGTAAACCACAGCTCCGATCATCTCAGGGCTTGTCTTGATTATCTCGCTCAGAACAAATTTGTAATCTCCATCAAGCAAAAATCTGACATCATCCCTGAACCAGTCTGCATCCTCCTCCTCGATCACAGATAACCTCCCTCCTTGATCTGTCTCTCCTCGATGAGGAGCATCTTGTTTTTGTCCATGATCTCGATCACCCGCCGGACAACCCACCTCGCAAATCCGTGGTGAATTGCCCTGAGCTGGGCATGGTAGGTTGCTGAACCCATGCTTTCATAGCTTTTTCTGTGCTCCTCAATAAGCTTATCCCTCGCTGCTTCTTTTTCCTCAAGCTCTGATTTGAGTGATCTGATCCAGTTTGGCTTCAGAATGGCAAGGAGGTTCTCTGTCTCGCTCTGAGCATCACGACCATGATCGATCGCATCAAGGATCTTCATTATCCTGAGGAGCAGGAGATATGGATAATCGAGCTTTGAGAGATATTGCTCATCCGTAGAATAGCCATTGCTCATATCTCCTCGCTCTCCTCTTTGTTTATGAGGTTTGCCATCTCTTTGATGATATCCTCCGAAATATCCTGTTCTCCGGTCTCGGAGGGTTTTAAGGTTTTTACCTCCTGCTTCTCCTTCTTTCTGAAAAGCTTAAACCGCCCCTTTTTCTCCTCCTTCTTTTCTTTCTTTGCCTCTACAGCCTGAACAGGTCTGCTGTTGGTTTCAATAATTCCTGAAAAGCCCCTGATGATGAAAGCGGGCATCAGAATCCCATTATCACCCATCACCAAGGCTGAGATTACCACAGAATCACCCGCCTGCACAGTCCCGATCGCAAAGACCTTCTTGAGGGTTGTGCCATCGTCCCTGCTGAACACGGCTGCGAGGTTTGAATCCGGGAGGAGTGTGTAATCGAGAATGGATATGGGAATGGCATCCTCTTCCGGGGGCTTGGCCGGGTGATCCGGTTCCTCCTCATCTACGGGAGCGATCTCATCCACATCGTCGGCAGCTTCATCAATCCGGGGGTTATCCTGTTGGTCGTCTTCCTGCTGGTCATCCGGCTTTATGGGGGGCTGTTCTATTGTTGAGGTGACGTCTCTGAGATATTTTGGGGCGTTTTTTTCGTTAAGATACATATTATGCTTTCTTGAAAAGTGTGCGTGGGGAACTTTCATCAGTGTCCTGTGACCGCAGAGATTGCATTCAAAAACCCTGAGATTATACTTCGAAATTATTGCCTTCAGCTTCTCAATGTCTTCATCGCTGTTATTGAGGTGGTTTCTTGTGATATGCCCCTTGAGGATGTTTAATGCGTTGAACTCCTGCCCGCAGATGTCACATATATACTTCTCTTCTTCCATCGTATCACCCTCTTACTATAATATACAGTGCCCCGAGTCCAAGCATTGAGAGGAAGATGAACAGCCCATACTTGAAGAAGTCTGTGTAAGGATTCTGCAACTCCCTTCGCAGGCTTGCTTCAATCACCCTCTTCATGTGAGCCACATTGCTTGAGGTGTAGGCTATCGTGGCATCGAGTGCTCTTGCCGCGGTCTGGAATGTAAAAAGCCCTGACCTCAGCTTGAGCCTCTCAAGCTCGCTCCTGTGTTGCTGTACGAACTTCAGGAAGGCTAAGACCTTTTCTCTGGTCTCCTCGTCGTCTATACGTGCTGACCTCAGAGCTTCATCGAGGTTGCCTGACTTCTCATACTCAGAGAGGACATAGAATGCCACATCCTCGATCGTCTCGATATCAATCCCCTTCTTCTTGAGGTGGTCTTTGAGCTGTGAGAAGGCGACTGCATCTGCCGTAGCGACCGGCTCGGGGATGTTCACAAAATAGTTATATACGGGTATCTTCCCATCCCATCTTTCAGTTTTTTTACCATCACGGTCTTTGAACTTGATACCGGCCCCCTCAACGATATGGTAGGGGGTTGCTACCTCCGGATTGTGCTTCTCGATCTTCGGGATGTGTGCCCTCATTATACCCTCGGGGTAGTGGACAAAGGCTACCGGGAGCTTCTTTTTATATGCCTTCCTGAGCACAAGCACCCCGGGAGTTTTCTTCATATCAATGTAGAACACAACGAATAAAAGGACTGTGATGAGTAACGCAAGCATCAGACCAAATATTACGGTTTCTGGAACTACGATCATGGATTTACCTCCTCAACTGAATATCTGCTTTATCTTATTACCAACACCTTTCTTCGGTATGGTGCTTGATTTGAGCTTCTCCTCATAGAGCTTCTCAACTCTCTGAGTTGCGATGAGTCTTCTCTCAAACCCGCCGGCCATGCTTCTCCTGACCTTGATATCGAACTTGAGGGCAATTAGATCAACGATGTGATGAAACTCAGGGGTCATGTCAAACCTTGTAAGACCAAGGGGTAGATCTGCATCGAGAATGTGTTTTTTGTCAAGAAGACGAAGATAATCCTCCCAGCTCTCCAGCCGGGAAACTGCAAACTCCTTATCAAAGAGAGTGATCGCATAGACCATCAGCTTCTCCTTTGCTCTGCGTGTGAGGTTTGAACGTTCAATATAATCAAGGATATATGCGAGAGAGTCATCAAGTGTCAGATGATCAAGGAACCGGACCCATTCTGTATCATATCCCGGACCACGGCCCGGTTCGATATCCACATCATCGATCCCACCCCCCTCCAGTGCTTCGGAGGTGTATTCTTCTGCTTCTTCTTCGCTCATAGATATCCCTTTATGATCTCCTGTGCTTTATTTATTACTGTATATATTGTCTCATTGCTCTTTGATGCTTCGCTCTTCGCAATCTCAAGCAGTAGATTAACCTCCTGTAGATCCGATTTTTTGACGTATCCCATGTTCTCCTTCTCCCCATTCTTATTATTTTGTTTTTATTTATAAGCTTTTTGATAAAGATATAATGTGGTGTTGATGTTCTCAAGCTGGTAGAAGCTTTTTTCAGATGCTAAAACTGGATATGATAAATTTTTGGATGAGATAAAGTATCTTGAGGAGCTTGATATATTTGTGGCGGTTTCAAGTGGGATAAAGTGCCTGCTCCAGAAGTTGATGAGGCAGTAAGTGCTCCACCAGTCCCTGTAGTCATCTTTATCGAAGGTAATGCTCGTTAAATTATGTTCACTGATGTATCTGCCTATTTTACAGTATTCATAAGCATTCGTGGAGGCTGTTTTCACAAACTGGTAATTAACTGCGTTGTTTGTTAGAAAAAGGATGAGCAAGGTAACTGCTATAACTGTTGATACCTTCCAGGGTGTTCTTGCCTCAAGGAGGAAGAGGAAAAACACAGAGAAGATTATGGCAAGGGTATATCTGATGTAGGGGTTGAGCAGATAGATGCTTGCAGAGCTGTTAATCGTGTCCATCCAGAAAAATGGGAAGAACCACAGAGCTGTTAGGGAGATTGTAAAGGCGAGAAGGAGGCTTCTTTTATTTTTGCTCTCTGCCTGGTAGCCCAGAGCACCAATGATCATGAGGGGGATAAATGGATCGAGGTATCTTCCATGAATCATCCCTGTTGGCATCGCATAAGAGATAAAAAGGATAAAGGTGAGGATGATGAGCCAGAAAAGCCTGAATCTTTTGTATTCTGTGAAGAAGGCCATGAAGGCTATACCCCCTCCTGCAAGAACAAGATAGAGGATGTAGCTGAAGAAAAGTGCCAGGGAGTCTTTTCCGGGTGCGTGGATGGGGTCTGTGCCGTAGCCTGTTGCTGAGCTACGGAGGGTGATCTGAGGCTGGTTAGAGTAGTGGATGGTGTTTGCGAGGAAGTAAGCTGAGATGGTAAGGATTATGAGGATTATGCCAATGGCTGTTCTTATTCTCTTTTTATCTGCCATTATCTGCCATAGCTTGCCTCCAATGTAGATTACGATAACCGGGATTGCTGTAAGCTTTGTGAGGAATGAGAGGGAGAGGAACAGGCCGGCAAGGGTGTTGGCTCTGAGGGTGTCCTCATCAAAGGATTTTTTCATGAAGTAGATTGAGGTGAGGATAAGGGGAATGAATAGGTTTTCGCACATGATGGTGAAGGTATATATAAAGCCCGGGGGATACAGAGCCACGAGGAAGGTTGTTATGAGGCTCTTTTTCTCTGTAAGATACTCTTTTGCGAAGTAGTAGGCCGGGAAGACTGCTGATGTTGAGATAATGGAGTTGAGGATTAGGATGAGCCTGAATGATTGTTCTGGGTCGGGTAAGGCTGTGGTGAAGCTGATGAGCAGGGGGTAAAGGGGTGGATACTGAGGAAAGCCAAGCCATCTGCCTGTAAAATAAGTATGCTCATGCCATATTTTTTGAGCCTCGATGAAAAGGATTGATTCATCAAAAACAATATGGGGTGAGGAGATAAAGAGGGAAAGAACGATTTTGGTGGTTGTGATGAGCAGAAAAATGGAAAAAAGAGCTTTACGGTGCATGGAGATAAGGGGAGGTTAAAATCTACCCCTCCCGGATCCCCCTTATCGCATAGATGATGATGCCTGCCATGATCGCAATCACCACGATGAGCATCATGGCCCACCCGGTATTCATGACATCGACGACCTTGGTGGATGCTGTGTAGAATTCACTCGATGAGTCCACACTTGCGATATCGTATATCTGAGAAGCGACATAAACTGAAACTGCACCGATGACCACGAGGATGAAGAGAGCCATCCCCACGCCTGTGACATCCTGAAGCTGCGCGCAGTGATCCTGCATGAACCTTCTTGCGTCAGCCTTTGCCATCTCAAGGATAAGCCGACCCCTCTCGATTACCGAATCAAACATAACTGCTTTTCACCTCCATTAACAATTTAAAAAGGAATGATTTTTATATATAAATCTTTCGATGGTATTTTTGATCTCACCCTGTGCTCAGGGGTGCTCTGGGGTCTGGGGTGGTTATCTTCTTGACCTTCTTCTCTGTGATCTTGATCTTGTGGACTTCTTTGTCCTCGATCCTGATCTGGTCTTGGGTCTTGTTCTCCTTCTTGCTTTTGCCATATTTACATCCTTCTCAACCTCTTCAAAGTCAATGCAAGCACAGCCCGACGCTTGAGCTTGCGCGTGACCTTGATGGTGCGTTTGCCTGTTTTGGTGGGGTTTTTGATTGTAGTGCCAATCTCTGCCTTCCTGATCTTCTCAAGGAGCGTGATGGGTATGTTCTGCTCCTCCGGGATCCCGAGCTGGCGCGATAATGCGCCTTTACGTCTGACTGCGCGCTGGATCCAGTATCTGGTGTTGGTCATTTTTATCTCCTCCTCGAACCCTTATGTCAATACCAGCACGATTCTTCTCTTACCGAATATTAACCCATTTAAGGTTCTTCGCCAGTGATCTCTTATTATCCGCCCTTAACAATGCTTTTATTTTTGACTCCCAATACTCCTCATTTCTCCACCCGCTTTCTAATTTAACGGTCGCACTAATACCTCCAAACCTGTCTCTTTTCTTATGCACTGTAATCGTCTGTTTTCCCCCTGTCAAACCCTTTCCAATTCGCTTGTATGTCACATATCGTTCATTATCTCTTATTCTATACCAATCTCCTGCTACATGTTTATAAACCCCATTTTTTCCCATCCCATATCACCTCCTTTCATTCTCTATAATCACACGTTCAAACTCCTGTGGTTGAGATGCAAGCAAATCTCCTGCCTCCAAGACTGCGTGAAGTAGATCCCTGCCAACAGGCTTATCATCCGTGGTCTGGATTATGGCTTTCATTCATATCACCTCTTACTTTTCCTTCCGTGCATCTTCTTGTAGAGAGTGCCATACCTTTTTTTCACTATATACCCCGATCCTGTGATAATCCTGAACGTCCCGTCTCGTATCTGTTTGCACCACCCGTTGAATGCGTGTATCGCTGTTTTTTTATCTTTAAAGTTTTCGATTGACTTCCATCCTTCGCCAACCCACCAACGCTGAAGTATATATTTGGTCATATCAATCCCCCGTAAATGGCTTGCCTTTCACAGCCCGGTGGCGTGCTGGGTAGGCATAATCCCTTTCGAAGTTCCTGAGGCAGATCTTCTTCCTTCTCCCGGAGTCTGAGCGGTAGTACCAGAATATGTGACCATTGCGCACGTTCGCAGGCGTCACTCGCTTGCGCTGACCCCTGATGGTGATATATATCACACCATCGCGCCTGAGCTTCTCGCGTTGGGTTTGGGTAAGCTTTCTTGCATGAAGCTTACCGTGCCCGACCTGTCTGACGCTTGGAAGCTTTTTCTCACCCGGTTTTCGTTTTGTGTGTATTGCCATGGTTACCTCCTTTTCCTTACATAAACGTTGTAAGTGAACCCATTTGAAGATTTTACGACGCGAGCAAGAAAACCTTTCTTTCTAAGTGTGTTTGCGAGCTCGAGAGCTTCTTTTTTAGAGAAGGATTCTCGCAAACCATAATAGACTTTTCCGCTGAACCTCCGTTTGTCCATCTGGTTTATTTTTACCGGTGCATATGATTTTTCCACAGCTTTTGTTGTACTTCTCGATTTTTTATAAAGTAAATACAATTGCCTTGGCGTAAATACTTTCCGCCCCCCGCGCGTAAAACGAATCATGATCTTTCCATTCATAACATCATAGCTTTTCCAATTTGGGAATACTTCTGCCACCATCCCGCGGATAGTATGAGATTCTACTTTCTTACCACCTACATACACATAAAGCCAATCTGAAGATGTTCCATATCTACCTGTCGATATTTTAAATCGCTTTCTTCTTGTACGTATTGTCATCTCATATCACCCCCTACTTCTTTACCCTCCTTTTCTTAACGCTCACACTTGTTCTACAACGTGGACAGCTCGTGTACCATTGGGACTTGCCCTTATAGTCCCAGACATACTTACATCGCTGACACTTTAGCTTTACCATAGTTGTATGTATGTAGTTGTAGTATTTAAAGCTTTTGGTTGTTCACCTCTTCGTTTTCCGGTTCGGGCGTGGGTTTTGCTTTGATATCTTCATTTATATTACCTCCTCCAAAACCTGTGAGTGTATGATACAAGCACGTTAAGCCATAATTTGCAAAAACCCCATCTGGATTGCATATATAGCATTTTTCTTCAAAAGAAGCTTTAAGAAAAAGTTTGATTGAAATATATAAGATTATAGTTACAATGAGCATCGTAGAAAAGAGGTCTTTTGTTCGTGATGCGAGGTTTTGTTTATTAGGTAGCTTCATGATCAACCTTAACCACCAATCAATCTTGAGATCAATATTAAGATGCCCACAACCGTTATTATGCTTCCTACGACGAAGCCCAATCCAAATGCTATTCCATAAACAAAGCCTTCTTTAAATTTTTCTCTGAACTGCTCAAACGTGATCATCGTCTCCCTCCCAGATCTTTTTCCCACAGAACGGGCAGTATTTGATACCTGTGATAACACAACATCCTCCACCACAGCAACCTTGGATTGCATAACCATCTTCTTCTTTTATAACAGGCTGGTTTATCCTCCAATCATCCATGTGTTTGCATTTTTCCTTCATTTGCTCACACCTCCATATCTGGGGAGATAGCACACCAAGATTACCACGAAAAAGAATATCACGAGAGATAGCAACACTCTTCCAAGCGATGAGGGGATGGCATTCAATAACTCGGGTCTGTGATATATCGCTAATGTGGATAGAATGAGAAATAACACTGCTATCACCTCTAACAATGATATCGGGCGGAGACATGAGCAATGGGGTGGGACGATCATTTATTTATTCTCCTCCATCTTTACTCCCACCTCAACATTCTATTTATTTTGATTTCTAAGTTTTCAATATCGTTTTCTATGATTTTAACTCTATCATTAAGCTGTTTAAACCAAAAAAGCTGGGTTTTAAACTCGTCAACCTCAGACCTAAGTTTTCTAATATCTGTTTCTACCTCCTCAATCTCTTTCTTCAAGTTTTTGAACCTGTCGTACGCGTCTATCATCTCATCTCTTCTCGAATCGAAGTATCTGCCTTCTATTTTAAAGAAGGCAATAAACACAACTATGAAAAGAAATAACCCAATTGTAAATGATATTGCAGTATAATTCCAAGTATGCTCCAGCATTTACCTATCCTCCTTCATCCTCCTTATCTCTCTCCGGATGCTCAAAAGGTCACCGATAAGCATGGTTAACCAGCCAATGAGAAGCGCTGCGACCATGTTGGTGTACATGAGATTATGTAGGGCCGGGTCTGTATCAAATGATGGCTTTTGATATGCACACACAAAGGCGAGAGCGATGAGCAGCAGGCCAACGAAATACCAGATTAGTATGGAAAACTTGTCTAAAAACTTGTCAATGCGTTCATCCATTTATATCACCTCCTTTTTTCTTTTTCTGCCCTTCAGCCACCACCACAGCCTCTGGGCGATGATTATACCTCCTGCAATCACAAGAGGTATGATTATCAGCGGTAAGCTTGAGCTGAGTGGGATTACGTTGACGATGAGTGGGATTTATATCACCTCCTTTTCCTCCATAACCTCCCTCATCTCATCAAATGAGGGCACGGAGTAATGCCTCTGGATTACGGTGAGCGTATCCCCCACAAGCTCAGCGGTCTGCTCCGGAGTCCACCCTTTTCTCTGGCAGAACTTGATGCAGGTGGCTCTGAGTGCGTGGAATGGGCGCTTTGGTATCCCGGCTCTTTCACATAGAGCCTGGAGTCTTCGATGGGCTGTGCGATCTGAGAAGTTGAGAAGGCGTTTCTGTCCCTTGGGTAGGGTGTTGATGTACTTCCTAAGAAGCTGGGCGAGTTTGGGACCGATGGGCACGGTACGGGTCCGGTCTTTTTTGTGTTCGTAGTAAGTGATGGTGTTGTTGCGAAGGTCGATGTCGTTGACCTTCACATTCACGATATCAATGCGCCTGAGCCCGAGCTCCACCGCGAGCTTGAGCATCACCTCCTCCTCAAGGGTGTTACACACCTCAAGGAGCTTCTCATACTCGCGCGGGGTAAGGGCTTTTTCACCTGTGCGGTATGGTGTCCGGTTTGTCATGTTCACGGGTCATTTTTGTCCAAAGGAGTATAAATAAGTTGGCATCGGGATAGGGAGTTTGTCCTTTAATGCACGAATAAGGTCAACTGACTCCTCTTCCACATATTGAAGGGCGTCTTTGATATCACATCTTAAAACCTTTCCCTGTGGTGTTTCTGAATTTGTTTTTATCTCTTCAAGCTTTTTCTCGAGTTCTTTTTTCTTCACAACCTTTTTAGTTGTGTTATACACCCTTTCAACTGTGGTCTTACCTGCCTTTGCCTTCTCCCACTCCTTCTTTATCTCCGGATCCTGCTTTGCTACCTCAAGGATCTTCTTAGCCTTCTTCACAGTCTTATCTGAGATGAGTAAGCCCTGGTCTCTGGCTTTTTTGACTGCTAACTCAATGGATCTTCCTTTGTCTTCGGTGGGGGGTTCTTGACCCACCACCGAACTTTTGAAGAGAGGTTTACCATTTTTATCTTTACCTGCTAATTGAGTAGCCTCTTGCCTCCTCCTTGCCCTCTCCTCCTCAATCTCTGCAAGCTTAAGGACAACTTCGGCTTTTTGGGCTGTGGTGAGGTGTCTTCTCAGGAGATTATCCTTAATCAAATACTCCTTGATCTGTAACTCATCCTTCAAATCATCCCTGATAACACATGGAACTTGGATGCCCAGTTCCCTTGCTATTTTTGCTCGTTGATGCCCCGAAATGATAATGTAAGAGGAATCCTGCCTGACCACATGAAGTGGGTCCTGGATGCCTCTCTCCTTGATGTCTTCCTTGAGTGCATTGTACTCAACCTGTGGGAGGTCTCCGAAGATCTCTTTATTTAGCGGGTGTTCTCTCAGATCGTTTGGATCGAGGCTTACAATTGGTCTACCTGATAAAAGAAAAACAGCCTGTAAAGTCTCTGTCACTCCTCACCCTCCTTCATAGCCTTTCTTACATCCTGTTCCAGAATGAGTGACCGGATCACTGAGTCAAAGCTGCCGTGGTCTGCTTCCCTCTTCATCTCCTTGAGTCTTTTATAAACCCATTCACTTACACTGATGAGTTTGCCCATGTTTAAGTTTAATATAGTGGAAGTATATATATTTTACTAATGGAGTTGAAAAATAGTTGAACTATTCACCCTCCCCCTCTTCAATTCCCTTCTCAATCCTCTCGATCAAATCCCATGAGTGATCGAGGAGGATGAGGAATGGAAAGAGGTTTAAAACCCCTGTGGAGACTTCACAAAGGAGTTGGGCAAGCACTTCCCGTTCGTCTTCAGTCATTGTTTGTCCTCTTCTTTTGGTGTTTATATGTTTTTGTACCCCCATCGTTAAGTTTATATAACAGTAGTGTTACATTTTAAGCATGGTTCGTTACAAAAAGAGCGTGAGGTCGGGGGTCATCAGGATCCCGAAACCGGTGGTTGAGGCATTCGGTGATGAGGTGGAAATGACACCGAACCAGATAGCGCTGGCAATATACCCATCGAGCGAGGATAAAAGGAATGTGATCAAATCGCTTGAGCTGATCATCAAGGATCTGGAGCTTGAGATAGAAAGAGAGCAGGGGAGTTAACTACCGCGGAAAGGTGGGTGATGTTTTGAGGTTTATAATCACCAATGACGCATTTGACCCGGATTCTGTTCCATTTTTGAAGGGGAGTTATGAGGTTGTTAGAGAAGACGGGTTTGAAATTTATGAGGTTTCGCCACATTTTTCAGAGAAGCTTTCTGTTCTGGAGGAGGCCGGGCTTATAAGGATTATATCAACCCCGACCCACGTGCTGCGGTATGTTGTCAGGGATTTTGATTCTTTTAATGAGGAGATTAAAAAGAACAAACACAACCCGACCCCAATCCTCGATAATATTGGGGGGTTTGAGAGCGAGGAGGAGGATTGGATTATAGATATGCTTGAGAAGGGTATTATAGAGCTGCGCCCCGATAGCTACAATCCCTTGGAGAATGGGAAAAAATGCGCTGTTGGGATAGACAACTTCGATGAATTGAGTGATTTGATTACAAAAGTTGAGAAAAAAGATGGGGATCCAGTTATTTTTTATATATATATTGGAGATTCAAAAATTCCTTTCACGGGCGCTGAGATAAATTCATTGTCCAAATGGCGTTCAAAGCTGGTTGAAAAAAACATAGTTATTAACCACACGAAAGAAACTTCCTGGAAATACTTTGATGAGTTTCTTTTGAATCTTCTTGAGCGGGGGGAGGTTTCGTGGGTTGATGAGGAAAGTGAGGAGGAGATTCTGGGTAATATTGTTTTGTCAGAGGTTGAAAAGCTCGTTGTGGTTCAATCACGGGAGGATTTTTTGAGAAATCCTGTCGGCTGCCTCCATGAAAATGGGTGTAAGATAGTAAAATCATCCACGATTCTTGATATAATCAGGAGAAAAGATCTCAGGGTCAGCTTAAGACAGATAAGAGAGATTCTCAGACCATATTTAGCTAAAAGCTCATGTCAGATAAGAATAAAAAACAAACGTGTTTCAGTCTGGTTTTTTAAGGATGAGGGAGGCGATGAGGATGGAAAAATTTAAATATTTGTGTGGTAATAAAGGGGGTAGTTCTTTTGGGTCGGGGGCGCCGCCACCGGGTCCTTGGTGGTGGACGTCTAACGTGTCTACCATGTGGGGGGTTAGAAATGAGAAGGTAGACGCGATGGTAGACGTTACTTTTTTTGCTTCTTTCGAAAAATCGACCCCTCTCAGCCATCCGCTACAAAGCAAGTTTACCATCTTATTATATAGTGAATTACCCACATTAAATTTTGAAAAGATGGTAGACATGGTAGACGTCTATTTTTATCGGAGCCGCCAAAATGCCCCATTTCATCTCTATATAAATATAAGGGGATTTTTTTCACGTCTACCATCTACGTCTACCATCTCATTCCTTTATAAACCCATGATAGACAATGATAGACTAAAACGCATTAAAAATCATGAAGAATGGAGGTTGATCGATGATAAAACCAGAAGTTATTAAGACTTTTGGAAGAGCAGGGACAGGAAAGACGACCTATCTTTTAAAGCAACTTGAAAAACAGCTATCTAATGGTGTGCATCCTGTAGAGGTGGGAATGATCTCCCATACTAACGCTGCAGTCGACGTTTTCAAAGCTCGTGCCATAAAGCAGGGTAATTACAAAGAAAAAGACTTCCCCTACTTCAGAACTTTACACTCGCTATGCTATCAGCTTATTGGCCTAAAAGAATACAATCACGTCGATCGTGAGGTGATTAACAGGTTTATAGATGAGTATTATCCAGATATGTATGAAAAAGTGGAGGAATACGACCCAGACGTCTTTTACCTCACCCACGAGGATAAAGAAAGGCTAAAAGGCTCTTCAAGGATTAAAGCGCTGATAGAGATAGATTCTGTCCTGAGAAACTGCCTTATTTACGATTTTGATTTCGATCTGTTTTATAAGAAAACCGGGAGAACGCTGATGTACACGAGGTATCAGGTTAAAAAAACATATTTCGATGAAAAGATGGGTAAATACAGAATACAGTGGGAGGAATCAACAGAATACCTCTCCCCGGAGGAGGTAAAAGAGTTTTCAACGAACTGGAAGGAGTATATGGAAAGAAACGAAATTTTTGATTTTACAAGGATGCTTGAGGAGGCATACTTCAATTCGCTGGTACCATCAGTAAAATACCTTTTTGTTGACGAGTTCCAAGATTACAGCGAGCTACAGTACAGGATATATGAATTATGGAGAGATAATGGAGATATAAAGAAGATATGGCTTGCTGGTGACGATTGCCAGGTGATAAACAGACATGCCGGGGCTTCTGCCGAGTTCATGCTCTCAACTTATTGTACTGAAAAGGTGCTGCTCGATCGTAATTACAGATTTGGGAAGGTAATATACGAAAACGCCCAGAAATATATTGAACTGCTCTCAAAGTTTGAGCCAATTAATGTGGAATGTGCTGATAAGCCGGGGAAGGTAATAAGGTGTTATGGTGAAGAATGGCTGGATTATGTTGATTTTAAAAACGATGAGACAAGTGTTCTCGTTTTAGCAGCCACAAGCGAATGGGCAAAGAGATTAATTTCTGAAATAAAGGAAATATGTCCTGATGTATATTTCCAGAACCTTGGCGATCCCCGGAAGGTCGATAAAGTTTTTGAGAGATATAATGTAATCGCCGCACTGGAGCGCGGTGAAGAGGTCGAATGGGAGCGAATTAAAAAGCTGTTTACTGGGAGTGACCCCATTCCAACAAGCACACTCGAGAAAAAAACCATTGTTTCGCTGGATGGTGTGGAAAGAACAGAGGTAAAGAAGAAAAGGGTTTTTAAGAATATTAAAAAGAAGATTCGTGAAGGCAGGTTTGAGCATCTGGATTATTATGATAAAACCTCATTCAGAAAAGATTTTCTCGCTAATGGATGGAATGGGAAGCAGCTTGTTTCTATGATACCCGACATTGATATATTTCCCGCGGCGCTGGATGTGTTTCCGGAGTATGTTTCACCAAAAGTAAACAAGCGATATGGTACAATTCACAAAGCAAAAGGGGATCAGGCTGAAATCGTGTTTTTGGGTATGGCTGTTCCATTCCCGAGCTATGAGAGAATAAACGAAACAGAGGTTGCTGATGACGTACTCAGACAATTTTACGTGGGCACTACCCGCCCCGAATCGGTATTGATCGAGATATATGAGTACCTTGAGTATTCGAACGGCGAGCCGGCACCGGCGCCATTGGATGTAATAAACAGGGGTGAGGCATCTTGAGGTACGAAGTCAGAACTATATCCCAGCGGGAGTTTGCTTTTTTCTACAAAAAAGGCGAGAAATGGAATGAAAAGAAGCAGAAGACGGAGCCAATCTATTATATTGAAAGGAGAAAGTCATTTACAACCAATGAAGAGCTTTGGGATTACATAGAAAAGAAAAACCCAACCCACTGCTTTTTCAGTACAGCATACTACACGTTCCCCCATCTTGCTCCATCAGAGAGATCCTTCTGGAACGGCACAGATCTCTTCTTTGACTTCGATTCAAAACAAAACCTGAAGCTTGCCTATGCCGAGGCAAGGTTTGTTTATGATTATCTTCAGGATTGCTTTGGTATCGATGACCTTGAGCTTATTTTTTCGGGCTCAAAAGGCTATCATGTGGTTGCGTATGGATATCGCAACAATCTCCGGCTTACAGAGAAGCTGAGAAAGCTATCAACCCAGGAGAGAAGAGAGATAGTAGATTATTTTGCGTTGCAATATGCTCCGGAGGAGGAACGCAAAGAATACGACAAACGAAATTTTTCACCACTTCTGACCATAGACCCGAAATCAACCATTGATATACACCGAGTCAGGCGGCTACCGGGAACTGTGCATGGCGGAAGCGGGGAGATGTGCAAACTCATAAAAAAATCATAAACATGACCCCAAAAAACCCCCATTTTCGACCACCCAACCACCCCACTATCATTACCACCTCACCCCACCTATCGCTCAAAATACCCATCATTTTGTGGCTCTCATCACCCCTCAAGAATCACCTCAAGCCCCTTCTCTTTTGTCCTTATGAAAACATGATCCACATACTGTGAAGCAATAGCTCCCATCTCCCTGATCTCATCATATGAGAAGCCAGAAAGCCTGTCTTTGTTGTCCTCAGGTGCAAGATCCGGCACACCCTCCTGTATTACGTATGTTCCCCTGAACCCGGAAAGAGAATTTGCAATCTCTTCGATCTCACCAGCTTCGACAAGTCCCCTGAAGACCGTTGTCCTTATCTCAAGATCAAAATCAGCATGAAGTACATGTTCAAGGCTTGCTTTAACATGCTTCACCACATCCTTTCGTCCTGTGATGCGTCTGTAGAGTCCGGGATTGCTGAGAGGAGCTTTGATATCCAGGAAGAGTGCATCGATCAACCCCATGTCCGATAATTTTTTGATCCGATAAGGGTAGTATCCCGATGTCTCAATTCCAACCTCAAGCCCCAGGCTCTTTGCAAATGACGCCAGCCTCAAAAGTGGCTCTGGCTGCATGAACGGCTCCCCACCTGAGAATGCAACTCCTGAAATGAAGGGAGATGCATCCTGAATCTTTTGCTCAAGCGTATGCTCTTCTACCAGCTCTTTGCCGCTTAAAAGACGGTGATTATGGCAGTAAACACACCTCAAAGGACACCCTCTGAAAAATATTACCATTGCTACCCTGCCAGGGTAGTCAAGCGTTGATGCGTCAATCGTGCCACCGAGATTTAGCATCTTACCATCCTCCTCATGTGACTTATCCATCCTAATATCGTCACAATCATCCCTATTGTGAGCACCACAAGCTCAATATTTGCCTCGCCATAGTCATTGATCGACACCACCACAGCCATCTCCGGCGTCTGATACGCCACCATCCATGTGGCTGTAAGTACAACCATCGCCGTTACCCCGAAGACATAGCCCCAGATCTCACATAGAGTCAGGAAGTCTGTGATTCTGGTCATACCTCTTCCTCAAACTCCTGCCTCAGAATCTCAATCTCAATATCACTGAGCCCCAACTTTCTCTGGCACTCCTCACAGTCAACAATGTGCTTGCAGTAGTCCTCATACTCAGGAAAGTGATACCCGGACCCCACGTACTTGCGCCAGAGTTGTTCACCTTCGGGACACAACTCTGGATCACCAAGCTCATGAGCACAGTATCTGCATTTCATTCCTCTTCCTCATAATAAAACGGATCCTCATAACCGACACCATAAATCTCCGGAATCCTCTCCTTCCTGAACTTTCTCATCAGCTTAACAAACTCATGGCAAACCTGGTTTGTGCTGCGTGACTGGTCGTATTTTCTGCTGTGGATTATCTCCAGAATCTTATTGTACTCATCAGCTATCCTGTTGAGCCAGCTTCTATCAAAGTCTCCCATTATTTCACCTCCACATACCCCCTCTCAACCAACCAGATCAACATCTCCGCAAGCGCATCGGCGAACCCCTCTCTTGCGAAAGCTACCAGCCCTTGATATGCGACATGATAACCCAAGATCGGGTTTTTTGTAATCACTAACATATATCTATTCTGGATTTTTGGGGGTAACTTCTCCATCATTTCTGCAACTGTGAAAGCTGAATAAATATCCTCGTCTTTCTTCAGAGGCAAAGGTATCTCGTCGTGCCTTTTGAGCGATGTGGTGCCAAAATATTTATTGTGGAACCACTTCCACAAACTCTTCTGCTCCACTCCCGTCTCCTTCAGCTTCTTTGCAAGTTCCAGAGATACAACCTGATCTTCGATGTTCATGCCTCCTCCTCAAACGTCCCCGGTGGATAACTCATCTCCATACATTCCTCCTGCCATTCACAGAAGTCACACTCCTCGCACCCACAAGCATAATCACCAAAGCAGAATGGCGGATATTCCACCTCTTCATCCCATTCATCAGAATCCTCATCCCATTTGAAATCGATCTTTTCTGCCCTGTGCTTTCGACTTTCTTCCCGATCTATTCTCTCTGTTACCTCCCCAAGAAGATCAATTACCGCAGATCCATACTCTTCTTTCAAAACATCGACGAGCACATCATACCGACGTTTCCAGTATTCACAACTCATCCAATCACCTCATCCACCTCAAATACACGAGCAAAATCGCCGCATAATTGATCAGATCCTTGAGAGTATCCTCAATTGTCTCATTCCTGACTGCTGCCTCCCTATCATCCCCAAGCAGGTTAATGACTCTCGCAAGCTTGTCTGTCATCCTGACGATAATGCCCTGTTCAGTCTTGCAGACGCCCAACTTTTCGCACATCTCAAAATTGAAGAATGGACTTCTATCTCCTGCATAGTCGCTGTTTTTCGCTTCGAGGATCTGAATACAGCTTTTGAAGATTGAGTCGATTTCTTCGACGAGTGGCTTCATTCAATCATCTCCCTCTCAATGCATCAGAAAGCTCCGAAGTTTGCTATCATCAATAATGCCACCAAATCTCCATACACATTTTTCAGAAGTGATTGGACAGTGTACTGGCATCTCTGGAATAGTATACTTTTCATCGTCAGCTATAACAAAAACACACTTCGCTGGGCGATGACACTCATCACAGAAATATAAAATCAATTTCATCCAACCACCTCACTCCACTCATATCCGCAGGCACTGCATTTCCCTCCATGATTGTACTCATCCCCCTCTTCATGATACTCCTCAGATCCGCACTTGGGGCATTTCATTCAGCCGCCTCCCTTTTAACCTCCTCATCAAATTTGATCATCTCGTTCCACCAGAACTTGTATAGCTCCCTGAGAAGTCTGATTCGTTCCTTGTGCCTCAAATAACAATCATAGCAGAGATCATACGTAAGCTGCCCTGTTGTTTTCGTGGTATAGTAGCTACCTTTGCAGATCACGCATCTTTTCACTCAAGCCACCCCCTAACTTCCTCCAGCGTCCTTTTCCGCACGACCCAGTAATCTGCATTGCCTGAATCATCCCTGATCACTGATTCACACTCCGCAATTTTCGCCTCAAGCCTCGCAACGAGTGTATTTTGTATCTCACTCACTCCATCTTTGACGCCAACACTGTACGCTCTTTTCATATCTTCATTCACACCAAAAGAGACAGTTTTTTCACTCATTCAACATCCTCCATGCTCTTCATCAATTCATAATCGAATTCAGACACTGCATCAGGATATTCTGCCGATAACTCCTCCAGTGAGCAAAATATATCTACCACTCTCTCATCTCTATCGTCTATCACTGCAAGAACTGTTCCATTTTCATCTCTTATTGTTTCATAGTATAGCATTTTCCTTCACCCCCAAAACAACCTCTTCACCTCTTTCCATCTCCGGTATTCCCTAATCCGCCTTGTACATTCGGGACAGACCGTGAACAGCACATCATGGCATTCTTTGTATCTTCTATAACAGATTACGCATCGTTCGTATCTCCATTCCATTTATCCCCCTCCTCATCGTCAATGTAGTCCGGATGGATCCCGGATAAAATAACCAACCAAGCAATAGCATCAGCGAGAACATCAAACACATCACCGAGCGTTAAATCATCACCATATTTCTCTTCTATATAACCAAGCGCCTCCAATGCTATTTTATCCTTGTAGCTAAGCGTGTATACCCTTCGCAATTCAATTTGTAGCGTTTGATCTCGGTTAAGTTTTGCAATTGTCTCGATGAGATCTTTTATCGTTGCTTTTTTGGTCATCCTTCCACCTCAATACAAATACTCCTCCCAATTGTGTTTCCTACTCCACCGCCTGAAAGCCTCACGTAGGCCACAATCCTGATATATCGTGACCTTGTCTCCATTCTCGTTTGACTTCTTCACCCGCTTTATGTACCCCACCGCTCTCAGCTTGTTCATCACACGCCTCCAGTCAACCGGATCAATCCCTCCAAAGTCCCTGATCGAGAAAAGCCCGCCGTCGTTGTCCTGCTCAAGCTTGAGTGCAATCAGGGCCGTGATCTCGCTGTATGGCCTTCCCCGTATCATTATATGGTGTAATGTTGTGGTATGTGGCATTATTCCACCTCCCTCACTAATGGCGCCACCAGATACAACTCCTTACCCCACGAGTATATGAGCAATCCTGTCTCACCAAGAGCCATTGCAACAAACTCTCTTTTCCCTGCAATACCTTCCAGTGCTCTTTTTTGCGTCGTTCCAAATATCTCATAATAGTTGAGATCCCACTCGAGATAGTGCGCCATTTTCCCATTCCGTAACCTTGTATGAATCCACGATGGTATCTCATCAGTCACATATCGCAGTTCTCCGTGTCTCGGCATCCCTTCAAGCCACACATAAATCCTCTTCAGGTCATCCCCGAATACTGGCAGTTCATACTCCTCATCCGAGACCGCAGCATAGTCAATTTTTTCATCAAATCTGCGGAAGTTCCACTTCACTCAATCACCTCCTCAACCAATGGAGCAACCAGATACCACTTCTTGCCCCACGAATAGACCATTAAGCCGCTGTCGTTGAGGCTGAAGGCATAAAACTCACCCTTCAGCCCCTGAATCGCATCCAGAGCCTTCCTGAGTGTTGTGCCAAAGATCTCATACCGGTATCCGTTCCACTCAATGTAGTGATGCATCTTCTTATCCCGTCTCACGGTCGTATGCACGAATGTGCTCACCTCACCGCTCACCGGCTCCAGCTTCCCGGGTATCTGTCGCCCCTCAAGCCATACCTCAATCACATCCCTATCGCTCCCGAAAAGCGGTGGGGTGTACTCCACATCCGACACAGCCGCGTGATCAACATCATCCTCAAATCTCCGGAAGTTCCACCTCACCCTCATGCCTCCATGAGAATACAACCAGATATTTTCCACATATCTCTCCAATAATCGAAACATCAGTCAGCTTCCGCCTGAACCATTCTTGGCTGTATCGCTTGTTCCGAATCTCAATATACTGAATCTCATCCACGTCCATCATCCACTCATCAAAAAGCCTTGCATCCTCCTCATCGAGCAACCTGACTGTGTTTGGCTTCAACCCACGCTCTTCAAGCTCATAGAAATATGGCTCACTTTTGAATGCAACTGTATTATCATCTACTATTTTCACTCAATCACCTCCTCCTTGATCATATAAGCCAGAGCGCATGCAGCAGCATCGCTCACGTGATCGGGTTTAAGAGGCTTCTCAAGATTGAGAAGAAGCTTCACATACTCGCCAAGCCTGCTCTTACTCACCCTCCCATTACCTGTGATCAGCTTCTTGATCTCCGCCGGCGTAACCTCATATACCGTCTTGATACCATCATGAAGGAACTGATAGAGCGCAATGATCTCAAGAATAACTCCCCTCGCCCCTGCTACCTGTATCATCCTGTTCTGATCCCTGACCGGCGGCAAAACCTCAAGCACCACAGCTTCAGGAGAATGAGCATCCAGAACCTCCCATAGCCTCTCACCGATCACCCGGTACCTGTGCATCTCCTCCATCCCTGTTTCTGTTGTGATCACACCCGAAGCAACCAGTCTACTCCCCTCAATGACCGCCCAGCCTGTGTTGGCATAACCAGGATCAATTCCAAGTACCTTCATGGCAACCACCTCAAAATCTCTCTAATTGCCATATACTCTGGACAGAGAAGCTGTAATGCAAAATGATAGGCACAGCATAGAAAGATTGTCCACACTATTAGAATTAACGCCGCCGTCAGACCATAAACCCCTGTCTTCTCTTCAAATTCTTCATCTTTTTCCGAGATTTTTGCTAACCCCCACACGAGGAGCAATGCACAAACGCCCCACAGCACAACGAATAATATACCAACAAACCCCCCGATACACTGTCCTTTTGTGTATATTTCAAAAACCCTATCAGGAGTGACCCCGAGCATATCTGCTACTTGAACCAGATCCATACCGGTCACTTTTCCTCCTCCTTCAGCAAAATACCCCAGCACTCCCTGATGTGCATCTTTGCAGCCGTCCACCCCCTGTATCGTTTTCCACACCGCTTGCATTCAAGCACAGGCTTCCGCCCGTGTTCAACTATCCTGAAAGCCTTATACACGTACATCTCCTTTCCTCCTCCCCACAATCCTCCCCTTTGGGATTACCTCCTTCAACAGCTCAAGCTTATCGGGATCAATCCCATACTTCTCAAGTATCCGCCTCTGCTCCTCTTTCGAAATCCCGTGCCTACCTGAGAACCCGCTTTCATCTACCAAGATCATGGCATCTGCAAGCGATATCGTGATGCGTCCCATTACTCCTCCTCCTTTTCCTCAAGCCTTTTGAGCAGTGCTATCGCTCCAAGACTTGCAATCGTGGGTGCATCAAGCCTGAATAGGTTGATCAGCTCGATAATCATCTGCATCGCTGTTATTTCTCTCGCAGACCCCATCATGTAGAGCCTATCTCCTTTTGTGCGGGCGAGGATAAACTCCTCATACCCGCCATCTTTCACAAAGCTCTCAATTCGCTCATACGCCTCAAAATCCTCATCTGAGGCGTCCGGGCTGATTATGTACTGTGTCATTCTCCCATCTCCTCCTTCGTCACAAGCCCGCTAATTCCGAACTGGCGCTTGAGCACCATAACCTCCGCTACTTTCTGGATCATCGCTGATGGATACTTCTCCCATGAGTCGGCCTTCCGATTATACTCCTCAAACTCCGCCCATGCAATCGCCGGCACCCTGTTTCTGTGATAGCACACCGCCCAGGCACCGAGTATCTTCCCCCGCTCCTGTCCAAACCTATGCCTCACCGGTCTCTCTGTGTTTGTCGGTTCAAACTCAAACTCATCCCCTTCCCTGACCACACCGCTCAAAAGCCCCATGTAGTCCGGGTTTCTCCGTGCGATTGACAGGTATCCATCCCGGCTTGTCATGATCATTGACCTGTCGCCGTGCTTCACAAACCAGATCTCCTTTGCGAATGGATCAAGCTGATACCGTGAAGCAAGGCTCAGGAACATCGCAAGCTCATCGTCGGTTGCACCTTTTGCCACCGTCCGCTTGATCACATCAATCTGCTCCGGCGTGAACCCTGCAAATTCCCTTCTCTGTGGCTGTATCTTCTTCTCTGTGGATACAACCACCTCAGCTTCTTTCTTTCCCTCCAGATTCACTTTCACACCCCCAAAATCGATCACTTTCCCCTCAAAAATCTCATCCCTCTTTTTCTTGAAAACAACCAGATCGTGAACTTTCTCTGGTTCGACATCCACATCGCCGTTGTATGCGTATCTTTGCCCCTTTTCCGATTTTCTGAAGTCAATATACGCTCTGATCTCCCCGATCTGCTTCTCAAACAGATCCGGTTTCGTTTCTCTGAATCCAAGCTCCTCTGCCAGGAGCTTTGCCTTCACCTTCGGAGAAAAATCAAGCTCACTTTCCATTCTGACCGCCCTCCTCAACAATCAAAAGTTTCCCTTTGCTCCTCTTTTTGTATATCACCTCGCTCCCCTCACAAGCCGAGAGGATCGTCATCAACGGCTCAAAGATCATGTCAATGACATGATCCGGTCCTCTTACAACCAATGCCATCGTTTGCTTCATCTTCACCGCTTCCTCATCATGATCTTTTCCACCCGCTCAAGATCGAGTGGTCGACCGTCTATGCAAATCTCACCCACTTCTGTGTCGATGGTTGTCCCATCGACCATCTCAATCGATATTTTTGCCAAATCTCTCACCTCCTTTTTTTCCTCCCGAAGGAGGATGAGGGGTGCGGGAGTTGAACCCGCGGGCTGCAAAAAAAGCAAACAGGAGGTAGAAGGCATCCCAAGAGGTAGAGGCAGGAATGTTTGCAGGGATTCGCAGCCCCCGCCCGGGCCCCTCAAAAAATTAGAGGACATTATGCACCTCCTATGGATCTCGATTGCAGAGAGCATGTATTGCTTGATAGCATTCTTCGCATACAGGTATCTTTTCGTTTCGCTTGTTGAGGAGCGTGATTCCCCCAAACATTGACTGCTCAAACTGCTCAGGAATGGGATCGCCGCATAGAGGACACTTTTTTTCGTGAATCACAACCTTTTGTTTCATCTCGACCTCAACAGTGAAAGCTCGTGTCCTTTCCCCACAAAGGGGGCATAGGCGTACTTTCTCATCACCGTAGTCAATCGTGACCGGCTTGCCATACAGCCGGCCACAGTTTTCGCATTTGTATAGTTTCATCACTCCACCTCCTCCGGAATCACCTCATTCAAGGCGTCTAAAATGGGCTTGAGGCGCTGATATCTCTTTTCGTCTTCCCTGATCAGCTCATCAAGAAGATCCCGGATTATCATCCAGAATCCCCAGACAGAAAGAGGAATACTTCCTTTGGCTACGTATCGCTGTGTGGGACATCCTTCAATGTCCTCAAGCTCCTCCACTACCATGACCTCAAGGTCGCGGTAAGGCTCTCTCTCGAAGTATACATTTCCTACTTTTTCCAGCATTCTTCACACCTCCTCAACTTTAATCCGGCACCCCAAAAGTTGGGATGCCTCCTTAATATTTTTCCCGCCTTTCCCGATCACAAGCCCCATTAGCTCTTTTGGGACTCGAATCGTCGGTTTAAGCCTCCCGATTACCACCGTTGAGTTGAAGCGGGTAGTAACCCGCCTCGCAAAAATATGATACCCCAGCTCATGGGCATACTCATGACCCATGAGCTTATTGAATTCCCTGATCTCCACGACGTCAGCGCTGATCTTTGCGAGTCTTCGCTCCATCTCCTCCCCGAAGGCTCTTTTACGAGCCTCTTCGAAAACCTCCTCAACTCTGTCAAACCACTCTTGCTTCGGGAGCCTGTATGGCTCCTTCATTGGCATCCACTCATCTACGAGCTTGTGATAACAAGGCTCGTAGACATCGTAATCACTGTCATTCGCTGGCAACAGATTGTTTCTCTCTGGAATACCTGAATTCCCCTCCACGATGAAGGGGATGTTTGCCTCCTCAAGTGCCCGCTCGTATTCAATGTGAGCGGGCACTCTTCGCTCCATCTTGATAAAAACAGCCTCATCCCCACGCTTCTGCCAAAGCTGCGTGGGGTAGTCCCGGATGAAATATGCTCCATCCGGGATGCTTGGAGCTCTCTCTGCCATCCCTCACGCCTCCTCAACACCCCTCAGACCATAGGTCACCGAGTTGATGGTGACCCACGCTTTCTTCATCGAGTCTTTCGATCAACCGTTGGAGAGCAAATCTCCACGGATCGCCTTCGTTGACGCTGTATGTCCCCTCGTGACCATGATTCGAGAGGACAATAATCTCTTTCTCTCCGTTAACCTCTCGTAGCTCAAACCTGAGCCACTTGAGGGTTTCATGTAGTTTTGGCCTCTCTCTCATCTACTCCACCTCCACAAAACCCAGGTGCCGAAATACCTGGGTTTTCCGTACTGAGCCGTCGGGAAGCTGCTCCTCAACAACTTCCCGCTTCGAGAAAGCGTAGAGGGGTTTGATGCCCCTCTTCTTCAATTCCCTTTCGAGGGCGCTCATGAGATAAGGCGCCCCGCCGATCATCGCTGCGTCGTGACCATATATCCCCTTTGTGATCTCTGCGATCTTCGCGAGGGCTTCTGCCCTCTTCTGGATCTCCTCCTTAGTGGGGAGATCCTCAAAAGTCAATGCTCGCTGAATCCCCTCTTTCCAAGGGGATTCAGGATCTACAACCCCGGCAGCAGTCTGCTCCGGGGTTGGAGTGTGTTGGGTGAGATTCAGGATTTTTGTCATCGCTCCACCTCCTCTGGACAGTCGCACATCCCAGTCCATTCGTTGTACCGTCGTCCGCAAACTGGGCACCTCTCATAAGGCACCCAGTCGTCCGTGTGACCCCGGGAGTGCTCAAGGATTCTTGCCTCCCGGGCGCTCATAATCCATCTTGCCTCCTCCATCTCACTCCACCTCCACTCTTACCTTTTCCATCTCTGCTTGAATGGCAGAGATGATCTTTTCTTCATAGTCTTCATCGATAATCTCTGTCTTACCCCAGCATGTGCATCTGAGTTGATGCATCAGGTGTCCGCAGAAGGGGCAAAAGATTTCATAGAATCCCCCGTCACGCTCTACGGGGACGTTTTCAACATATTCGTCTCCGTGGCAATCTCTGATTTTTAGTGGCACTGTCGTCTGTATTCCAAGGTTTTCGTGCAGCGTAATCACTTCTTTTATTACATCACTTAGTCTACCGAGCTGCCACTCGGAATCGTGGCTCTCGGTTTCATAACGGTACAAATACTCATCGTTTGCACTGAGTTTTATCACTCTTATCCACTCCCCCTTGTGGGGCGGGAAGTGGATCGTTGCCATCGATCCGTCAAGGCTCTCGTATTCGAGGAGGAAATCAAGTTCCTCGAGTTTCTCCTCAAGCTCCCCTATTTCTACCCCGCCAGGGACGGCGGTTGTAGCATCACTCTTTTGCATGTGCCTTCAACCTCCTTGGTTGTTGTGCATACTGTATCCCTCATACTATATAAACCTTCCGAGTAGTGAAAAAAATCTTTCAAAAGCACCCCTAAAAACCCCTCTCCTTGCTCCGTTTCACAAAAGCAGATTTTTATCTACGAGCTAAATATAAACGATTTTAGGGGTATTTTCCGGGTGGGTAATGGTATTATACCCCCGGGTGTGGTTTTCACTCGATTTCGAGGTCACTTTTTCCCTTGAGCATGATCAAGGCTGCCATGAAGCACCACAGGAAGGCTATTACAGCCAAGGACAGCATCAGGTATGCCATCACCACGAAGTGATAGCCAAATGCGAGGTAGAAGCTCAAGATATTCAGCATGAAGCTCAGCACCCCGAAAACGAGCACAAGTAATTCATTCTTGTGAAGCAGCTCGATGATGAGGAAGCCAATTGCAAATATCAGTATTATATAGAAAAGCACAGGTGGGTAGAAGGTCCTTGCAGTGAGGCTGTCGTAGACATCGCCGGGATCCGAAACATTCACAAGCGTAATCCTGTGATTCTCCCGGGGGTTGAGGTCTGAGAGAATGTAATAATTCAGGCTGGTATTCCCTATCAGGATCCCATCAATATATACAGCCGCCGAATCTGTTCCATTATACTCCCAAGTGAAGTTTATATATGTGCTCCCAACCTCCGCTGTCAGGTTCTCGATCGGTGCAGCAGAGCATGGCATGACAAAAAGAAGCATCAGAAGCACTGGAATAAGCAGAAGAATACTACTTTTTCCTGTAATCACCAAACCACCTCTTTATATACTCTTCCATCTTATCATCCCCGCCCCCATCCACCTTCATATCGACCCCGAGCTTTGACCTCAAAAACTCGTTCATCCTCTCAATTCCCGCGGCAAGGTTGTGCTGTGCTGGTTTCCAGTGGAATATCTTCTTTCCATCCTCATCCATGATCTTGACCTCTAAGGAGAATGGCGGACGCCTGTCACTACTTTTTCGTGCCATTTCTACCACGCCCTCATCATCACAGCTGCAATTATCGCAACCGCAAGCAGGATTATCAGCACAACATAGAACCCATAATACCCCACATTCACGATCTTTGTGAGGCTCGTAAACTGCGTATACTCACTTGTTCCGCTCTCAGGAGCCGGCACCTGTGCAATCATGCTCAATCCCATGAAGAGCACGATCGACATCGCCACAAAGACTATCGCAATCTTAAACGCTCCAGCCATCATCCATCACCTCTTTCCAGCTTTTTAACCCCTCCTTCCTTTTATCAGAGAATACACAAGCCCTGCAAACGCCACTATGAACAGAGCCTGTGCAACCTTGAGCATCTCACCGGGCAGTAATGCCCATATTGCCCCGCCGATTATCATCCCGAGCAGGGCCGGGACTGTTACATCTTCCTGTCTTATCCACATAGCGAGAAAGATCAGACCAAAGAACAACCCATAAAAGATCCTTGAATCCACCATCAGGTCTGTATAGGTCTTTGGCAGGACGTCTGCAAGGTTGGTTACATTCAAACCACTTTCCTCAAGCTCTGTGTAATGCTTTCCAAAGTTCTTGGTTTCAAACTCAGACAGATTCTGAGTCTGGAAGCTCAAATCATCCCCATACACAGTCCCGGATCCACTTGCACACGCCCTGAAATGATAGGTTGTTCCCGGCATGAGCTGAATTCCCTCAATTTTTTGGCTGAAGTTACCGGTTGATGTGAGGGTTGTGTTTTCTGTGCGGTAGGTATATTTTCCCTTTTCCCTCCCATACTCAAACCAGACCACTGCACTCCCACCCTCAAGCTTTGTCAGGTTTCCATTCAAGGTCGCGTAGTTTGTTCCAACATCGGTTGCAGACAGGGTTTCAACCGTCACATTTGCGGGGATAATCCACCTCAGGGTTATTCCTGTATAATCAGCGTATGCAAATCCACTGACAATGAGAACTATCACCAGCCCGAAGAGGATCCATTTCATCATATCTGATGGATCCCTACTCCCCATCTCCTTATACTCATCAAAGAACCCCATTTCTCCCCTCTTTCCTCATTTTACCTTGATCTCAATTGATATTCTTGGAGATAGCTGAAACTGTGAGCCGTCCACATATTTATTCTTTCTTCCAACCTTAACCCAGTTTATAAACTCCTCCGGTGCTTTTCCTTCCTTATATGCCTGAAGCTTCGCTCTTTCTATCATCTCCATCTCATACTCTGTGTTTTCTTGCTGCTCAAGCACATACCAGAACCACTCCATAGCCTTATCCTTATCCGGCGAGACCGAATACACATCGATTATATACTTCCCTTTCGGGGGTTGTTTTTTGATGCTGACGTTTACACTGAGCTTTTTAACCCAGTTCTCCCCGAATGCTGGAAATGTTGGCTCAAGGAGGAATTGATCAGGAGTAATTTCCACATCGAAGTACTCATTATCCTCCGGAACGAGTTTGATGCCCTGCCAGGTCTCAATCCCATATCCCGTCTTGTAGAGAATTGTAAACCTGATCCATTTACCCGGCTCACTTTCTGTGAAGGTCACCGTTGGGTTTGCCGGGAAAGCACCATGCCCATAAACCCCCCATCGGGAATAATCATGGGATTCATAGAACGATTTGGCTCTATCCCAGTTTGGATAGAAATCCGGCTGAAGCCAGTAAGCAGGCGTAAGCTTATCAATATCCATATATCCACTGCTTATCTCTCGTTTTATGATATCCCAATCATCCGGCTTCGGGGGGAGGTTTTTAAGATAATCGATTGGGGGCGGTGCATTTGCCATCTCCCTCCCTGTGATTATAATATTATAGCAGAAAAAGGAGGCTAATGCAATTGAAATTATCCCAAATATAATCAGCATCGTGTTAAGTCTGCTCATCCTCGCCCTCCTGACTCAGTCACGCTGCCGCGGAGTTGATCTGTAGCGTCCTTGTGGTTGTTCCCGAGGGTGCGTCTGTCACATTACTCCACAAATACATTGGCGTACTCTCACCCGGAGCCACTGAGGAGCTTATGACCACCGCGGTCGTATCAAACTCCGTTGCTGTTGTGTGGTCCGGCTCATCACTCACCTTGATCGTTGCCCACGATGGCTTTGAGCTTGTGAGGTTGCATGCGAACTCCAGATTGAGGTTACCTGTGTTTTCTATGGTGATTATCGGCGTATTTGATGAAGCATCCTGCCCATCGGGTTCTATCAGTGTATCATCCTGCCCGGCTGCATTGAAGTTAACCTGCGTCTGTGAACCTGCAAAGGTGACCGTGAAGCTTGTATCAGATGGAATCGTCCACTGAACAGTTCCGGTCCACGGGTTATCTGCATCGTACGCACTCGCGAGACCAACCCCTGCAACTATTGCTATCACCAACAATACCGCTATTCTAACACCTTTTCCCATCTTTTTCACCTCCATTATATTATTTTTCATGAGTTTATTTTTATTTATAATTTACGATTGGGTTACATTAATCTCAAGCGTCCTGTTTGTCTGCTGCTCAGCCGCGTGGAACAGATCCGTCCACAGCCAGATATTTACCGAGCTACCCGGAGCAAGGTTTTCGTATAGAACGGCGTAGGTGGTGTTTATTTCCTTAGCACCGGTCGGATCATTGTCTGTGTCTGCTTTCAGGATGATATTTGGGATTGTTTGATTCAGCTTCATTCTGATGGTCAGATCAACATTTCCTGTGTTCGTGATGCTGTAGAAAGCCTGAGTGTCGCTCTGCCCTTCAGGTGGATAATTTGTTTGAGTTGAAGCATTCCACAGCCCTGAGAGGTTAAAATGCGCATGGGTGTAGCCTGCAGGAAGGGTTACTGTGAAGGATGTGTCAAACGTGGGAGACTCCTCATCCCCGAGAGTTGCGGTTGGCTCGGGTGAGGTGTATTTGCGGACACGAATGAGGTCAAATTTATTTGTCGGCTCTCCAGATACTGTATTTCTACTCATAATCCTTACTTGCGTAATAGTCTCTGCACTCCTGTCTGTTGATGGACTTCCTGATAACCACAGAACGCCATCTTTATATACTTCAAAGTTGTTACCATATTTCCTGAATGAAACATCCCACCAAGTATTTGCATCATCAACATTTTCCTGTTGGTCAATATCACCATCATCAGCATCTTTTATAACATGGTAACCGCCATTTTCATTCCACACGGCATACTTCACAGATTCGTCTGCATTATACGCAATCCAAATATCAAACTCATCTTGTATTGCGCCTTGCAGCATCTTCAAGTCAATAGCAAAATTCGCAATCGGGTTTGAGATTTCTTTGTAGATTGTATCAATTCTGTGCTCGTTCCAGTTCTTTCTAAGTACCCATTATCAGCGCTCCATGTTCCAGATACTATCGTCCACTCACTTAAAGGATCTTCACCTTGCACATAACATGCAACACCATTTGATGTCGGAACTATTAACTCTACTTTTCCGTCATTGTTTAGGTCTGCAATTGCGAGCGAGCGATATTGCCCTCCTGTACCCACTGATATTTTCCACTTCAAATTTCCTGCGTTATCTAAACAATAGACATAACCATCAACTCTGTTAAGAACTATTATTTCTAAATTACCATCTCCATCTATATCTACACCCAAAACAGGCGCATATTTACATTGTCCACTTGTTGAGTAAGACCATTTTATTTCGCCTGTCGATGCATTTACACAATATATATTATTATCATCACTTCCTTGCACAAACTCATAATTACCGTCACCATCAATATCAGCTAATAAACCAGGGCTGAAATCCATATCACCTTTATCAGTTAACGACCACTTTTCTGTTCCATCATCCTCAAGACATACGAGACTGGTGCCTCCTGAGCCCAATCTATCAAGACCGGCAAGAATTTCCATCTTTCCGTCACCGTCAATATCTCCAATTGTGGGAGATGTAGAATAATACGTATTAGATGCTCCGGACCAGGATGCTTCTATTGTTCCGTTGCTTGCATTCCGTATTTTTATTCCACTACTCTCAGTTCCATGAACATATTCCAGCTCACCATCATTATCTATGTCTCCAACAGCAACTCCATACTCAAATTCTGATGCATCAGTTTTACTGTATTTTAAAGTCCCATCAGCGTTCAATACAAGCAGCTCACCGTCTATGTCTAATAAAACCAATACCTCCTTCTCCCCATCACCGTCTATATCCGCAACTTGAATTCCATTTGGATCGCTGCCAGTAGTAGTGTCTCCTTTATTACAATAATAATTCCAAATCTCTTCACCGTTTGAAGCGTTCAGACATCGCACATAACCATCTGTTTCGTGTGTTATATAAGTGCCGAATACTATTTCCTTTACCCCATCGTTATTTATATCATCGATAATTAAAAATGTGTGCATACCTGTATCAGGAAGCGAATATTCCCATAACAAATTACCTTGCCAATCCAAACAACGAATAGCATCATCAGTAGCGAATACAACTTCGCCTTTTCCATCATCATTAACATCATCAACCAATACAGATTGCCCGACTTCACCAATCGAATAACTCCACACAGCGGCCGGGTTAATAATATTGCTTGTATAATTCGATGGTAACAAACCTGTTTGTTGTATGTTAACAGCGAAGTGGGAAAATGGTTTTTGAAAACCATTTGTACCAATATTCCAATCTTCGCTTTCAAAATCATCGAAAAATTCAAACGTAGCATCGCCATCGCTTGCGTCTGTAGCACCGCTATTATTGTAATAGAGGTAATAGGTATCGTTTAACCACGAAGAAGCGGGAATGTGAGTGCAGTTGAACCACACGTTAGCCCAGCTACCATCTACTTTAGATTCAATCCAATAAGGCACTGTGGCGTCTGCTGTATCATTTACAATGCGTATATCCGAAAAATCCGAGTTCATATCGGGGTCATAAGTTATGTTAATATTCACCTGATAATAATCGAGATCGTTGGAATTGCCTGTGTTATTAATCTGAATTGGTCTTCGTTTACCCCACGAAGCGTTGAACCAAGGGTCGAGTGCGTAGAAATGCCCGGAAGCTATTGCCTCTCTAATGGTCTCAGAAGATGGTTTGACTGCCCACCAGTATTTACCATATTCACCTGTTAGCGTCACCGGAACTTCCATCCATACTCTGATCGTGTAGTTTCTACCTGCGATAACTGGTACGTTTTTCAAATAATACCACGTATTCATACCCTCATAATCAAAGGAGGTTTTACTGATTTTCTCAGAAACGTCGACCCAACCATTAAGATGGTGATAAAGTTCAACCCTCGCAGGTCTTATCGTTGAACGATCAAAACCCCACACAGCGTCTATATTTCCAGTATAGGACTTGGATGTGAAATTGAAGTAAACCCATCCCGAAGAATAGATCGTGTGAGGAGAGGTAGAAAGATAAACATTACTATCATCTATATAAACCGCATTTTTGGTTATTTTACATTTAACTTGATGGCTGTCTTGATCTTGATCTGTTCCGGTGTTGTAAGAGTTTTCAACCACAAATTTATCGACAAGATTGAATTCTTCTCCTTCTCTATCAGAAGAATAAACACTTACGACGCTATTCGTGTCATTAACTGCAACAAGAACGACAGTAGAGTTTTCATCTCCCGCCCAGCGCATATTCCCAACATCAATCTGGGTGACATTCAAGTGATCATCATCCACAGAATAATAATGCGTGTGCCCACAGAAAAAGGCTTCAACGGAATGTTCATCAAGCAATTTCCATAAAGCATCTCTATCCCCCGGATATTGATCCAGTGAATCTCCTACGTGTCTGTGTTTTGGGTAGGCTGGTTCATGCGCCACAACGAATATCTTTTTATTTTTACCTACCGAGCTTAAATCGTCTTTGAGCCAATTGTATTGTGCACTACCACAAGGCACATTTCCGTTTCTATTTTCTGAGTATACATCAAGAATCACCACGTGAACGTTGTTATATTCAAAAGAGTAAGTTGAGTTTCTCCCATCATTGAAAAGGTTAACCGTGTTGCTGAGGGAAGGATACAAATCTCTTATATATGTCTCCCCCGGCCCCGGGTCAAACTCATGATTACCCATGCACCAATAAGATGGGAGACCGGCCAACTGAACATCATGATAATCTTCTTTGTTTATTTTTACAGAATCCATATCTCCGACGTAAACTACAAAGTCAAGATCATTTTTATATTTCTTCAGAAATTGGAGCGTGGAGTTAAATTCTGAGTAATATGTTCTGCTATCTCCACCGATAGCAAAACACGTACATCCTTCCGGGCAACACCACCCATCATCCGCAACCGCAGGAAGTGAAAGAGGGTTGATCGTAAAGTGTGAAAAAACGATAATACCAATAATTACTATTACCTTTATTCCATATACTTTGTACTTCTTCCAGCTTTCCACTGCATATACCCCCAGAGGTAGATCACATAGATCCCACCTTGAATGAAGGCGGCGAGGCTTGTTGGAACATTAAATATTGATATGAGCAGAGGGAATATAAAAGTTATTGCAAAGATGATCTTGATAAAGAGAAACAACCCCTCGATTATCCACCTCGCCGAGATCGTGAAGTAGTCCCAGGTTGAAGGCTCTTCACCGGTGTTGTACTCTGTGAGGTTGCTGATGTTATATGAGGTGTAATAGCTGTTTTTAGCAAGTGGGGCATCCTCAATGTAGTTCTGATCAAAGATCCCGGTATCTGATACAAACACAACTGAAGCTTGCAGGATTATGAGAAAGAGTATGATGTGAAAGGCTCTCACCTGCTCATCACCTCATAATCTTTTATTATTGTCAATGTATAAATCTTTTTCATATCCCCTCCTCCCTTTCTCTCTTCCCGAGGTAGAGGAGAACCCCCATGATCAGAGCAGTGAGCACGATCGAGAGATGGACGCTGAGCCACCCAATCCACCAGAAGAACATTGCCATACCCGGGACTGTGAAGTATCCAAACTTTGCTGTGATGCCTGAGAAGAGGAGTGATATGAAGATAAGCAGTGATATAGCTATCCAGCTGTAATAGCTCTCATTCTCGATTCCGAGATCGATAAGGCGACCCCTGAACCTCATCACCTTCGTTGCCTGAATATCTCCAAACTCATCATGTGTGGCATTGAAGCCCCAGAAGTAGCTCTTACCAGCCTGCTTCTCCACGATGTAGCTTGCGTTTATCGTGGTCAGGTATGAGAATGTCTGGTTATAGATCTCTGTCTGGTTCTCATCAAGCACGAAGAATCTGAGGGAGGATGTTTTGTTCAGTGAATCTGTGTAAGTTAAATTGAGTGAGGAGTAAGATGAGTTGATCTCCACGATGCTCAGGTTCCACGTAATATAATCAGAGATGTCCGGGGTCTCACCCGGTGGGAGGATGATCACATACTGCTCCTCCTTTGGATATATATACAGCGTCTTGTTGATCCCCGCGGTTGGTTTGGTGAAGGTGAGCCTGTACTTCAGCGTTTCAACCATGAGGAATGATATACGCCCTCCGCTGTCGGTTGTGCCGTTCATCGTGGTATTCTCGATCTCGGTCTCATTTTTGAAGCCGAAGATGGATGAAAGCCAGCCTTCCTCCATCGTTGTTTCAACCGCCACAGCAGTGATGTGCACGCCCTCGATGGGTGAGCCGGTGAAGTCCTCAACAATAAACTCCACGAGATGTGATTTTGGGAGAACATAGGTGGTCTCAGTGATTGGGGTAAGATAAACAATAAGCTCTTTGCTCTGATCGAGTACAATCGAGCTTTGGGATGGATAATACCCGGTTGCAGTTACAGTAGCCTGATAATACCCCGATTCAAGGCATCTGAACTTCACAGCTCCATTATCTGTGGTCTTTGTCTCTCCTGTTGAAAACTCAACCGTGAAGTTTGACACAACCTGCCCTGTGTTTGCGTCTTTTGCGATGAATGTAATCGTATACTTGTCAGTACACCGCCACGACGCCCCATCATACTTGATTTCCCCATCCTGCTCATATACGAACGCTACATCTGAATCGGGGATGTTTGTGTAGCAGTTGGAGCACATCTGAGGATACCGGGCGAATATGGTACTTGGAGAGGTCACGTTTATCCCCGTGACGCTCACAAGATCTGATACAGAGCTCCATGAGGTTGTTCTGTACGCTCCTCTTATCACCCAATGGTCGGATGATGAAGATATCTTCCCGTACCACACCGCGTAGACGTAAGAAGTTGAATAGACTGATATCGAAGGCTTAAGTTGTGGATATGCTCCTCCATCAGCCACCACTTCAATCGAACCCCATGATGAAGTACTGTAATCATATCTCCTGTACTTGATCTGAAAAGCATTCTTGTCTTCCCAAACGACGTGAACATTGTTATTAAGATCAACTGCTATGGATGGATATACTTGGTTGAAAGTTGAATTGGTGGTTATGTTGTAGATGCTATTCCATCCGGACTGGTATCTGCGGTATTTTATGTTCCATGTGTTACTGGTTGTGTTATATTCCTGCCACACCACATGGATCGAGTATGGGTCTATTGCAATCGATGGGTATTTCTGATCCTCAGTTGAGCTTGTTATGTTGATTGTATCGTTCCAATCTGCTCCATCGTAGTAGCTGTATCTGACCTTGTAAGTCCCTGAGAAATTAGCCATCCAGACCACATGAACATTATCGCTGGCGTCAACAGCCAAGGCGGGGGCTTCGCCCGCATCCGTTGATAATGTTTGCTCGGATCCCCATGATGCGCCCTGATATACTCTATACCTTATCCCTCCTCCCTCTCTCTCATACACAACATAGATGTTATCCTCGGAATCAACAGCAATAGCAGGATGGGTTGAGTTCACGCCTGCATCAGTCAAAACAGACTCAGTCCATGTGCTTCCATCATCCGTGCTTTTGCCGTAGTATACCCTGTAACTGCTCCCATCCCATTTGGTGTAAACCCGATGCAGATAACCCTCAGAAGTTCTCGTAAGCTTCCTCTGTGAGTTGTAATCGAGTAATGGACGTACTACGTCTTCCACTGCTTTTGCTACCTCAGACGACCATGTAGACCATGTCGGTTCCGGATCAGCATATCTACGGATGCGAATCCAATCCCAGTCTACACTATCCCCCGCATCATTATCTGTATATATCCCAAAATAGTTTGCAGTAACATCTCCACGATACCAGGGACCGCCTTTACTTTCTCCATCGAAAAACGGTTCACAATTACCGCTTGGATCTATCTTTATCATAAAGGTATGCCAATCATTATCTTCCGTATAAGTACCAAGGTCTCTTGGTCCACTTGTATCCTTCCAATATATGTGCAAGTCTCCATGAAATCTATAAGTTAACGGATCGGCTGCCGTAGAGGTGGTCTCTCTAAAAGGTGAAAAGGCCATTTCATCAGTACTACTCATACTTGTTGCATGCCTCATTTTTGCTTCATATATATACCCATCTGTAGTAGAACAACTCCTAAAAGCATAACCATCAGTTGTGAATCGTATATAGCTATCTTGGACTGAGTATGTTCCTGAAATACTCGTCCACTTACTTGTATCCAGACTATCTCCTTCAAAATCATCAAAAAACTCAAACGTAGCATCCCCGTTGCTTGCCGGGGGTGCAGATGGGTTGCCGTAATAGAGATACACAGTTCCGTTACCCGTTACATTTACCCATACCTTAACCGGGTCTGTGGTGTTATCCTCAATCCAGTATGCAAGCTCGGTTGTATCATCAAGAGTGAATCTCAGATCATCAAAGTTGGTGGCGTTATGTCCGTCGAGAAAGACGTCCGTGGCGTTATTTGTTCCGCTTCCTGAATGCACGGTTAAATTGAGCTGATATCCACCCGGTGGTATGCCTGAGACTGTTGTTTTAAGCTTGTACTGCCATGAGGTATTCCACCATGTTAGCTCGTTGATCTTGAGACCGCATATCTGGGGTGAGAGGTGGATACGCACATCCCCGAGCTCCGGTTTTTTATGCAGAACCACCTTTATCGTGTATGTTTTGCCTTTTTCAATGGATTTACCAGCTGGATTGAAGTCTTTAAAGGTTTTTCTGTATTTAACCACATCATGATATCCTACCATGCGTTTTCTCGTCTCGTTTTGGTATGCTATTACCGTCGTGTTTGTTGCATCATACACCGGCACGCTTACATTATAGACTTCATATACGGGCTTTTGGATGGTATAATGCTCATTTACGAGCCTCTGAAGCCTGAAAGAAGAAATATCATGCCTTCCTTTGTACCTCTTCCACAGATACTTTAGATCACTGCTTGTGAGGGTATAGTTTACCAAAGGCGTAATCTCAAGAACCTCTGTGAATGTCATGAGGTCGGCTTTCACAGATACCTGGCTGATCTGGAGCACCGGTTTTTTTCCAAAGAGAGTTTTAACATATATCGTGGCTGTTTTTGTGTCTTCATCCCACGTGTAGGAGTAGGATGCTGCAAAAGTGGGGTGGATGGATGAGATGAAGAAGCCTATGAGGATGAAAAGTACCAGAGCTGTTCTTATTCTTTTTATGCTTCTGCTTCCACTTTTACTTTTTCTCCTGCTTTCCACAGCTTCCAGCCTCCATAGCACAGGAGTAATGAGAAACACAATCCCGCAATAAAATCAATCAGCGACATAGGTGGCGCGTAGCTCATCCCCGTGAAGAACGACATAACACCGTATATTATCAACCCGAGTCCGATAATCCTTTTTAAGTTAGAATTCATACTCTTCCTCCTCATACCTCGTGTATCTGTGTTTGCTGATTATATACTTGAAGAACCATACAGCGAAGATAAGGAAGCTGAATGCCATTATTGTATAAAACGCCTCTGCAAGCCCCAATACGTGCCCCATCACCTCTGAGAAGGGAGGCGAGAGAGAAAAGCCTAAGTCCTGAACTGCATAGAGGTAGTTATCGAGAGCGGTTCCCACAGCGAAGGTGAAGATGATGAGGGTGATAAACCCTGCTGTGATGGCAACTACCCCATCTAAAAGCCCCTCTCCTCTGCTGTCTAAGCCAATCACTCTACCACCTCCGACCTTGAGGCTATAGCATTCTTGATAAGCCATATTGCGGTGGCTATGAGAACGATAAAGGGGAGGGCATACCACCAGGTAAATGCCATATTCATCGCATCCGCAAACTCCTGCGTGAAGTGCATTGATGGGAGCAGCTCATTGTTGAGTGTGATTATCTCATCCACGAACATCCCGAAGACGATGTAGAATAGGGAGAAGATAGCTATCGCTGCCACGAATATAAAGACTCCGCCTGCCTGTGCAGATTCATCCCTTACGATTCTTAGATCGATTCTTAGATCTGCCATTTTTCACACCGAGCATCTCCAATGGTGTGGCAACCGGGGCTACTTCTCCGAACCCGAATGCCCCGAGGTATGTGGATATATCCGGTTTCTTTTGCTTCTGCCTCTTTGATTTCTTTTCTTTCCTCGGCGGAGGGGGCGGTGACCGTCCTTCACCCCCTCCCGGTGGGGGAGGTGTTTTGGATCCGGGAGGGGGCGGACGTCTTTCACTCCCCGGGGG